>Ga0233445_1000689_pt1 | contig 33057 bp, 24 predicted proteins | sample SI_124_October20_5_FD_182779 | JGI IMG/M metagenome (GOLD analysis project Ga0233445, IMG submission 182779) | Seawater microbial communities from Saanich Inlet, British Columbia, Canada - SI_124_October2016_100_MG | ecosystem: Environmental > Aquatic > Marine > Inlet | place: Canada: British...
GCTCTTTTTTAATTCGCCTGAATTATCTCTGAATTCAGCACCTACAAGATGCCCAACATCTCCAATATATTCATGTCCAGAATTGATCGGCCATTCACCGCCAATATCATCCGGTTCACTCATCCATCGACCCACAAGACCGTAATTATAGAATGTAGTTCGAACTTTATTCCCCGAATGACTATTTTTTGCGCGAGCAAGAGAATTCCCAGTTGCATTAGAACCTCCAACCAATACGGTTGTGGTGGCAATTAAAATTAAAATGAGATTATTTTTGTTTATATTAATCATTAGAATGAAATATTTAAACCTATGTTAACCTTTCGTGGATCAGAGTACCACTCGGATTTGAGTAAATGTTCTTGTAAATGACCAATTCTACCTGGATTTGTATCGGATACATCTTTTGCTAACATTGTATATGTTCCTCTACCAGTATCACTCCACACTGAGAGTTCATTCCTAAAATCAAGAACATTATAGACATTAGCATATATACTTGCAGGTTTCCCCAATAAATGGAGTTGATAAGATGTTCTTAAATCTAAATTAATCACATTAGGTTTACGATCACTATTATCTGAAAAACCAGCAAATGCTCCAGCACCAGAAACAACACCCGTTTTAAACTCGGGAGTATAGGGTTTTCCAGACCAATATTTACCAATTAAACTTGCCATCCATTGTTTTCCGCCCACAGAAGCTCGAACATTTAGAGTATGAGTTTGATCCCAATCTAATGGAATCATACTTAGGCGTGGCGCTTGATCACCTAATGCATCAAAATAAGCATCAGTTGGATTTGAATAAGTTCCTTCTGCAACCATCCAAGAATAATCAATACCAGCGCCAAAGCCATTTTGGTATCTCCTATCTAAGACAACCGTAAATCCGCGCGTATTTGCGTAATCTTTATTTTCATATCTTCTATAATTACCAACAGGATATTTTTTGATTGGTGCTGATATTCCAACCCAATCACGAGTATCTCTATAGAATATGGTCATATCCAAAGATGTAAGATGAGCCACTTCTTGTTTAAATCCAATTTCGTACATAACAGTCCGTTCTGGTTTTAGATCCGCATTGCCCAGAATACCACCATTATTATTATCATTGATTTCAAATTCTGGATTTTCATACAAATAGGAGAAATGTGGAATCTGGAAAAAATGGCCATAGGATACATGGACGACGCCACGGTCTGTAATAGGGTAAGCAATTCCAATACGGGGACTCAATTGATATGACTTTGAAGCAGATTTATATCCATAAGCCCAACGATATTCATCTACCATGTTATTTAACTCAGTGTTAAAAAGATCTTTGTAAGAACCGTCAGCGGAATCATATGCTACTCCAGATGTAAATAGATTTTCAACTTTAACTGCACCTTCCAATGAAAGTGAATCAAAAATTGTTACACCCGAATGCAAGGATTCGTATTCATTATCCCAAAAAATAATTGTATCGTTCTGAGTCTGAGCTAAATAGTATTTTTTATTTCCAGGTAATCTTTCATCGGAGGGTACATGCCATTTTGGATCAAAATAATCAAATCGAACACCCACATTAATAATGAGCTCATTTAACTCTATTTTATCTTGCAAGTACAATGCTGCTTCTTGTGGATTCGTCTTAAAGTAATTATGACCAGACGTGTAGGTTGGGTTTATGGTAGGTGTGAAGGGGTAAACGCGTGCGCCAGCTAATGGGTTATAGCCCAAAGTATCTCCATGGGAAGTTATTGACCATTCGCCAACTGTTTTGTGGTTCAAACTTTTATTATCTGCCTGCATGTCATATTGTTTAAATAACAATCCCGCTTTGACAAAATGCGTTGAGTTAATTTGGCTTGAAATATCAAATTTAATTTGTTGAAAAGATGTATTTCTTGAGAATTGTCCATTCTGCGTTCCTCCGAGTCCAAAAGACCAAGCTGGTGTAACAAAAGCATCGGGCGCCATGTAACCTTCTTGATCACTTCGGTCAATAACCGAATAAGTTCCATCTTCTAATTCACTTATTGAGAATCGAGGATAATCCTTATATGTGTCATAACCAGTTCGAACGGATATTGAGTCTGTTAAGTCCAACGAGAGTGCTTGAGAAGCGGACACGATATTGCTTTCATAAGGTACATTTGTTGAAGACTCATATAAATGCTGCCAATAGGATGTGGAATAATCTAAAAATTTAATTTCATAGAATGTGCTAGAAGATAAACTGTGGGTTAATGCCAACATATTGGACTGGTCTTTTTCAAAATTCCACTGAATTCCATCTGGGTTATATTTATAATAGCTATTGTAATTACGATATTCTTTGTTTGTTAAAAAAGTGCTCGCAGCAATTTTTAATATAGATGATGGCTTCCAAGTAAGTTTAAACTGTCCAGAGTTTTTGGAAAAGGGAGACAGTGAAACAATAGATTCATCCCCGAAGCTGCCATTTGGTCTAAATATGTTTTTCCCATAAAATCGACCCTCAGAAGAAAAATACCGAATATTCGAATAAAAAGTGAATTTGTTATTTAGAAATGGAACAGGACCACTTAAATTGCCTGAAATATTTAATTGCTGATTATAATTACTAATTAAATTAAGCTTATCGACATACCCATCTTGGTCCAAAGAAAAAGTATGTTCACCCCAATCTTTTCGTCCATTACCTTCACCAGGGCTAGGTTGTGTGTATTTACCATCACCATTATAGTCATAGAAATCTCCCAAATAGCCATCATATCCAACATCACTATTTAATGGTTCACTACCTTCATCACCATCCCATTCTTGGTTTCCATTTAAGTCCCAATAAGCTTCACCTTCATCCCATACGTTATTATCATTTAGGTCATATAAGATTTCACCATAATCCCAGTTGCCATTGTTATTGAAGTCAGAAAACGACTGCCACTGTGAAAAGGGTGATGCCATTGAATATAAGTCTGAATGATTGGTATGATATCCACCACTATAATATTCAATGCGACCTTCATATTTATCACCGCCATCCTTTGTGACTACATTTACAATTCCTGACATAGCTTGCCCATATTCCGCATTAAATGTTCCACTAATAACTTGAATCTCTTGTATACCTGAATTCTCAACTTCTAAACCAGAACTTCCATCGTATGCATCGGATGTAGAAACACCATCTACCCAAAAGGATACTTCGCCACTTCTACCGCCACGGATATGAAAACCGCCTCCCTGATCACGAACTACGCCTGCTTGCAATTCGATTACATCTCCTATATCTGAAACAGGTAAATTATCTAAATCTTCAGCGCTCACTACAGCAGACATGGACGTCTGATCCAGTCTAACAATGGGTTTTTCTGCAGTTACAACAATTTCTTCTCCTTCAATAGCCTCGGTCGTTAAAGAGAAATTTGCCTTAGCCGTTAAATCCACAATAACATGAAGATCCTTCATCTGTACAATTGAATAGCCTATCATGATAGCCTTTAAATTGTATGAACCAGGTGGTATGTTTAAAATATAGTATTCTCCCGCTAAATTTGTCGCAGCACCTAATGAAGTACCTTCGACGATAATATTACACCCTATAAGCGGTTCACCGGACATGTCAGTAACTTTGCCCGCAATTTTCCCGGTTGTCCCTCCTAGAAGAAGAGTAACCTGAATAAGGAAATAAAGGATAATATGTTTAGTATTTGAATAGTAACTCATAATAGAGTGACGGAAAAATGATAGGGAATCTATAACTCAAATTGTTAAGAATACAATTAAATAGACAATTGAATTAATTCTCAATGATGTTAATTCGTTGTAAGTCGAAAGAGTTACTATTATAGGGCTCGAATGAATCATTATCACCAGGTGTATCTACGAGCACATAAAATGATTTTTCATCAGGAGATAATAGGATTCCGCGACGCGTTAGATTGCCTGCAGAAAGGTAATAATTTTTTTCTAACTTAGTTTCAGCGTCAAATTCAACAACAAAAATACCCATTGGATCTGCATCCATTGGAGCAATAAACACTTTTTCACCATTTTGTGTGACTGACACCCCAAGGCCAGGAGATTTAATTAAAAATTTTCCAGCAAACGTCAAATTGTCTCCATTGTATGAATACACGTGTTTAACTGTTGATTCCTCATCTTCATTAGATGCACATAAAAAAAGTGAATTTGAAGATGCGTTAAAAACAAAATGGTTTATGGTTGCGGAAAATCCATAAGCATCAGATATAGTTGACGATTGGATGTAATTATTACCTGACTTCACATATTTTTTAATGGATGAATGAGTTGCTACATAAATAATGCTGCTATCCATATTAACAGCGAATTCCCCATTTAAAATGGATTCTGATTTTTCAATTCCCGTATCCATTTTGAGTGTAATGCAAGATGGATCAGTTTTTGATGAAATAATTATAGTGTTAGAGTCAATAAAGGAAAGATCATTGACATTCATTAAGGAAATAGAATAATTAGCAATAATTGAGAAATCATTTAGGGACATAAAGACAATATTTGATTCACCTTCTAATGCAATGCCTAGAGTCTGGCCATTTGGACTTAATGACAGTGCTGTAGGATGAGACCCAACAACAATATCGTTAGATACGGACATGTTTGATGAGGTATTGATCTGAACGATTTTATTGTTACTATAGTCAGCTAAATATAGAAATTCCCCATTTGGAGAGATAACCATGTCGGATATTGATTTCCCTAATTTTAATATTTCAAAATCATAATATGGGAAATATATATCAGGTTCTTCATTATCAGTAAATAAAGCACAAGCACTCAGTCCCAGTAATAACGGGAAAATAATTAGGTTTATTTTTTTCATTATGACGGTATTTTTATGAGAAACCCTAGTTGAAGCAGGAAAGGGGAAATTAATTGGCTTTCATTCAAATTTTGTTTCAATGGAAATTGAGCAACAATCTCAGTGTCTAGTAACGTACTTATTCGCGTTCCAATTTTAGCTGCAAAAAACAGACTTTCCCCACCACGGTCTCGTGCTACTTTTCCATATTCATAATGGTCTCGTGTCGTTTTCAGATAATTTAGTTGAAGCCCACCATAGACAGATGGATGGTTTAAATAATCCATATTCAATAAAGCTTGTAATTCATTTCCATATTGATACCCATAAATATTCTCACCATTTGAAATCCGAACGAATACACCACCAGACAAAAGAATAGGATTTATAAGTTCACTGGTAAAAAGAGAAACAATTGGGTCTGTTGTCCCAGTACCAACCTGAAGGTTATCGGAGATACGTTCACCATATTTATCGACTGAATTTATATTTCCATTACTTAATTTTAAACCTAGTCCAAATATGAGAGAGAAATGGTCCTTTATGGGATTTAATTTTATACGACCTTGCAAAATAATATCACCCAATCCTGTGGATTCGCGATAATATTTGCCACCATCATATTGGTTTTTGTATTGTCCGCGGAATAATATTTTTTCATTTAATACATAACGATATGGGAAAAACCCAGAAAGACTGAATTGGTCCGTAACTCCATAATTTAAAACTAGAGTTAAATTGCTATTATCCGTTCTTTCTCGATTATAATTTGGAATTGATTTTTCACCATATACAGGTGAATCGAGCTTTTCATGCGCATAAGAAAAACCTACAGACAATTGACCTGATTGAGAAGATGTGTATTCGAGAAGACTTCCACCTGGAAGCAGGGGACGTCTTCAGCTAATTCCACCTTGAGCGTAGGATGAATTTGCCTGGAAAAGAATAAAAAGTGATACTATTAATACAAAGTGTTTCATTTTAATTGGTTAAATATTTTTGCATATTCCCTAGGAGGTCTAAATCCGCTGAAAATTATTTCGTTATTAGAATTCAATATCATAACTGTAGGAGTAGCTTTAATATTTTGTCTCTCAAATATTTTGCCTGTGTAATCTAAATAAATACTTGATTCAATTTTCATTTTATTTTTTGATTTTATTACTTTAGACAAATCGTCTTGGTAAGCAATAGGTACAAAGTTAATGTTTTCTACTTTTGACAATAAATATTTTTCTGTTCTTTTCATATCAATTTTACAAGTGCTACACCAAGTAGCCCAAAAGTAAATAATGGATGGTTTCGCATTTGTGATATTTGAGACGGTTAATGTATCCCCAGACTCATTCATGATCTTTGAATTTAGTAATGAGTCATTAGGAAACTCAATTTCTGCTGCAAATCCAAAATGGAATAAAAAGATTAAATGAAACCATTTTGAATTAAGATGTTTTATTTGGAATTTCACGTAAGTCCTTTTCAATCAAATCGTAACTCATAACAGAGTTACCAGTCATTAAAATTAAGGAAAAATTTAATCATATTCATGAAAATGATGAAAAAAATAAGCCCTTTATTAATTAGTGTTTTTGGAACATTAATAGGACAAATTACTTTTTCGAATATGAGTGATTCAGCGGGGATTAATTTGTCGGTTTATGGAGAAGGAGTTTGCGTGTTTGATTATAATAATGACGGGTTAGATGACATCTTTTTCGCCATTCGCCAGAATAGCCATCAGCTATTATATAAAAATTTAGGTGATTTCGAATTTGAGAATGTTTCAGCTTCACTGGGCGTAAATATAATTATGAATGCTCGTACACCCGTTGCGGCAGATATAAATAATGATGGGTTTTTAGACTTATTCATTGGAGCATCTGATGGAGAAAGTAAAATGCTCATGAATGTTAATGGAGATTATTTTACAGATATAACACAAATTTCTGGAATCCAAATTGATACTCAAGTGAGAGGCGCATCTTGGTTTGACTATAATAATGATGGATTTCTAGATTTGTATGTAGGTCGATTATATGACACAAATTTATTGTTTCAAAATAATGGTGATGAAACATTTACAGAAGTAGGAGAAAATGTGGGTGCTACAGGGCCAAGTGTCGCAGGCCTAATAATGGGATTAGGCATCGTAGATTATGATAGAGATGGTGATGACGACATTTTTATGACCCAAGATAATTATGCGGGAAATATTTTATTCAAGAATGAACATAATGTTACTTTTTCGGATGTTTCAAATATAACTGGAACAGGGTTGGATGTAATGGGGATGGGTGTTGCATTTGGCGATATTAATAGAGATGGTTTCTTCGATATTTATACAACAAATCTGAATGAGAATTCGTTACTGCTCAATGATTCTTCTGGCATATTTACTGATATTTCTGTTTCATCCAATACTCAAGATGATCAAGGGAGTATGGCTTGGGGCGTTTTCTTTTTTGATGCAAACAATGATGGATTTTTAGATATTTATAACAATAACGAATCTGCATTTGGACAAATTCCTAATTCATTATACATCAATAATGGTAATAATGTATTTGATAATAGAGCCGCTGAAGCACAAGTAGATTTGTGGAATAGTGGTTTAGGATCAGCTTATTCAGATTTTGACCTAGATGGAGACTTAGATATAGTTTTGTCTGGTAGCCCGTCAGAAAATGGTTCACTGATTTTATTAAGAAATGATTTAGATGACAGTCATAATTGGATTCAATTTAATTTAAAGAAGGGTACTGGTGACCCATTTGCGATAGGAACGGTTGTGGAATGTTTTACAAATGGAATTACTCAATCTCAATTTATTTCTGCCGGAAATGGTTACTGTTCTCAGAATTCTTTTGTACAACATTTTGGCTTAGGTAATAATACTTTTGTCGATTCTGTCATCGTCTATTGGTCTGATATGGAAAAAGAAACATTTTTAATTCCAAGTATTAACCAATCGTATACATTAATAAAAGGAAGTGGAATACCACTCTCTGTACAAAATAAGGATATATCTACTAAATATTTTATAGTAGGGAATAATTTCCCAAATCCTTTTAATGGAAAGACGATTATTCCCATATCTTTTATGGAAAGTGGAGATGCCAGCATTCTTTTATATAATGCATTAGGTATTGAAATGATGGTGGATTATTTCAAAATTGATGGACCAAAAACTATACATTATAATTTATCTGTTAAGAACATTCCTTCCGGGGTCTATATGTATAGCATTAAACAAAATAATCATTCACAAATTGGGAAAATTAATTTCATTAAATGAGAGGAATATCATGAAAAAAAGAAAATTATTAATTTATTTAACCCTTTTAATCTCCATTGCTGTAGGTCAGTCAAGCATAAAGGTCTTGACGTATAATTTGATGGGAATGAAGCCTGATACAGATTGGGAAACACGATTATATCACACGATTCAACATATAAAAGAAATTGACCCAGATATTATCGGTGTTCAGGAAATGAATTCAATCGGCGGTGATCACATGGGGCATATGATTGTTGATTCTTTGGAAGCTACATTTGGTATTAATTATTACTTTTACGATGCTGTGACTCACACATCTTGGGGACAATTTGATGAAAGTGTTGGTATAATATCAAAATACCCAGTCATAGCTTCAAACCATCTTGAGTTGACAGCTGGAATCTTCCCTAGAGTTGTTGTTTGGAATTTGATTTCAACTCCGATTGGTATGGTTAATCTTTTTTCCACTCATTTATCATTTAGGGATGATCATAATCATATTAGGGTGCAACAAGTAGAAGAAATATTGGAATATGTGAATGTTAAAGAATCGTCTTACCCAAATGTGGGGTCCATTGTTGTAGGTGACTTTAACTGCACACCAAATTCTGAGCCTATTAGCTTAGTCATGACACCAAGTAGTGGAATTGCATATAAAGATTCTTATAAAGTTATTAACCCGAACTCGAATGGATATACATATCCAACAGGAGGACTTTATAAGAAAATTGATTATATCTTTGTAAAGGATAATAGTTATTTAAACATTGAAGATTCAGAGTTAGTAATGAACAATCCATATGATGGCCAGCACTATCCATCAGATCATTGTGGTGCCTTAACTGAAATATCACCTAGTGGTGAAACGCTAGGAATCACATCAAAGAATATTCCAGATTCGTTTAAAATATCAGACCCTTTTCCAAACCCATTTAATCATTTAACAAATATAATAATTCAAAATGCTTCACCCGGGTACATTCAATATTCTTTAGTAGATATTATGGGACGAAATCTAATAAATGAATCAATTATTATTGGAAGTGGAACGCAATCTTTACAATTAAATATGGAGAATATTTCGTCGGGAACCTATTTTCTATATTTGAGAAATGAAGAAACAATAAAAAAGGCAGCTGTTACTTTAGTTAAATAAAGTAAAATACAAGCATGATTAGTTTCTATAAAATGGACCTACTATAAAAAAGTGTACAGTGAGTTAAGCAACTTTTTAATTTAGATAAGTTAAAAGGAAGCAAAATGGAAAATAAACGAATACGAAAGACCTACGATAGAGATTTTAAAGTATCAGCCATGAAGTTGATCTTGGAAAAGCATCAAAGTTTATCCAAGGTGTCCAGAGATCTGGGCGTAAGCCAGAATACATTGCATTTATGGAAAAGATCTTTTCTAGAAGACTCCCGGAACTGCTTTCCTGGTAATGGAAAAGTGACAGAACATGAAGCAGAAGTTCGCCGATTAAAGCAAGAGCTTGAGTTGGCGAAAGAAGAGCGTGACATTTTAAAAAAAGCCGTGGGTATATTTTCAGAGACAAGAAGATGAAGTTTCAGTTTATAGATCAAAATAAGAAGACTCACAAAGTTCAGACCTTATGTCAAATGTTTGGTGTGACATCTTCAGGCTATTACCAGTGGAAGAACCGTGGTAAAAGTAATAGAGAGACGGAGAATGATTTTTTACTGGAGAAGATAAAAGAGACTTATGAATTAAATCGCTGTGTATATGGAAGCCCCAGGATTACCCAAGCATTACATAGAGAAGCAATTATTTGTTCCCAACCGAGAGTAGCTAGATTGATGAGAGCGCATGGAATCGTAGCCAAGACACAAAGGAAGTTCAAAGCTACCACCAACTCCAATCATACGCTGCCTGTAGCAGCTGATCTGGTAGGACAAGCCTTTGGCGTGGATGGACCAAACAGATTATGGGTAGGAGATATCAATTATATTGATACAGATGAAGGTTGGCTTTATTTAGCCAAAGTGATGGATGCGTATAATAGAGAAATCATTGGGTGGTCTGTTGATAAACGCATGACAAAGGATTTAGTGATTAAAGCCATGGACAGAGCCATTAGAAAAAGAAAGCCAACTGAATCCCCTATATTCCATTCTGACCGTGGGAGTCAATATGCCAGTTATGCTTTTAGAAGACTTCTTGTAAATAATCACATTAGACAAAGTATGAGTGGTAAAGGGAACTGTTATGATAATGCTATGGCAGAATCGTTCTTTAAAACCTTAAAGACAGAGCTCATTTATCAGAATAAGTACCAAACAAGACATATTTGAATACATAGAGGCGTTTTACAACCGCCAAAGGCTTCACTCAGCCTTAGGCTACAAAACACCTATTGAAAATGGAGAACTACAAGATGTTGCTTAACTTTAACTCAACTTTTTCGTATGAAGTCCAAAATGTATTAATATATAGGACGAGATTATCTTTTTCATTTAACGAAATTCTTTTTATATTCGTAACTATATAATGAGTTACGAATATGAATAAGATAGTTGATATTTTACAAGGATTTGGCCTTTCTTCTAATGCTGCCAAAACCTATTTAACATTATTAAAATCCAACCCTGCTACTGGATATGAGATTAGTTCCAGTTCTGGAATACCGCGTTCCGCAATTTACCCAATTTTAAATCGATTACTAAATATGGGACTCATAAATTCTGTTGGAGATTCACCTAAGAAATATATTCCTCTAGCTCCATCATCTCTTATTGAGCATTTCAACCATCTTCATACGGACCGTATTGATAATTTACAGTCAATGTTAGAGAATATGGAAACAGATGAAGAAGCATTTGATTTTTGGCATTTACACGGGCATAAAAATATAATTGCAAAATGCCGAGAAGTGATTTCGAATGCATCAGAACGATTATTCCTGAGTGCATGGAGGAGGGAAATAAATCTATTATCTTCTGAATTGAAAGCAGCTGAAGACCGCGGGGTAGAAATAACAATATTTACATTTTGTAAGCTTGAGCAAACTTTTGGTGAAATTGTGAGTTACCTATTAGACGAAACAATACTTAGAGATATTTGGCGTCCAAAATTAATTCTCGTAGCAGATCATCAATATACAATCATGGGTAGTGCTCAGGAATCTGATAATAGCAGAGCTATTTGGACCCAAAATCCAGCCATTAATGAAATCGGGACAAATCACATTGTTTTAGATATTACACTGGCAGGGCAACGTTTAGGGTTTGATCCTAACCCAATTGTTCAACGGATTTTGAAGAATCCAGAACTCAATCTAGATAAACTCATAGATTAATTTAAATCCCAATAGATTTTATATAAAATTTTCCCTAACTTGAGTAGTAACTCTTATGTGAGTTACCAATGGTTATCCACGAATTACCTTATGACTAATACATCTAAATCAACAAATTCATTTCATTGTATTGAGGAGAATAATAAGTGAATCCTTTTCCAAGGCAGAGCGGGGTTTTACTACATATTTCATCTTTACCCGGCCCTTATGGCATAGGGGAAATTGGTGATCAAGCTTATTCATTCGTAGATCAATTGGAGGAAATGGGGCAACGATTATGGCAAATTTTACCATTAGGTGATACGGGTGATGGTCAATCTCCATATGCAACAACTTCTGCATTTGCCAACAATCCTATATTAATAAGTTTTGATAAGCTATGTGAAATAGGGTTGCTATTTCCAAATGAAATAAAAGGATTTCCGATTGATAATCAGGAAAAAGTAGATTTTTCATCGGTCGTACCCTTAAGGGAAAAAATTCTAAAACATGTTAGTAGTCAATTTATTTCAAGAGCTACGAAGAAGCAGATAAAGCAATTCGAATCATTCTGCGAAGAACAAGAATCGTGGTTAAATGATTATGCATTATTCGTGTCCATTAAGAAACACCAAGGTGGGAAAAAGTGGATTGAGTGGGAAGAACCATTATCAAATAGGGATCCCGATACCTTGGAGTCTGCCAAAGAGCTGTATAGCCAAGAAATAATTGAGACAAAGATTCTTCAATATATATTTTATGATCAGTGGCAAAATTTAAAATCTTATGCGAATAAAAAGGGAATAAGCATCATTGGCGACGTTCCGATTTATATATCATTTGATAGTGTGGATGTGTGGGTAAATAGACATTTATTTAAACTAGATTCAAACGGATGTATGACGTCACAATCTGGATGTCCTCCTGATTATTTCCAAAAATCTGGTCAACTATGGGGTAATCCAATATATAAATGGGATGCTCATGATAAAGATCATTATACTTGGTGGATTCATCGAATTAGCACACTTTTTGACATGGTAGATATTGTTCGTATAGACCATTTTAATGGGTTAGTAAAATATTGGGATGTTCCGATTGGAAATAAAACTGCAAAAAATGGAAACTGGGTCGATGGCCCGGAAGACAAGTTATTTGAAGCGCTCTTCACCCAATTAGGTTCAAAACCAATTATTGCTGAAGATTTAGGCGAAGCTTCGGATGAAGCAATACCGCTAAGAGAAAAATATAATATACCAGGCATGGAAATACTGCAATTTTCATTTGATGCCTTAATGGAAAAAAAATCTCTTGAATTGGGATTACACATACCAAAAAATAGTGTATTATATACAGGTACTCATGATAATGATACATTGATAGGTTGGATTAATAATATCAACCCTCAACTCTTAACGGAACTTGAACAAACTATGCCAAATGGTACAATGAGTAATTATACTAAAACTCTGAACTGGAAGGTTATTTCTTATGCGTATGAATCCCAAGCTAATATGGTCATTGTACCATTACAGGATATTTTAGGGTTAGACGGACATGCTCGGATGAATACACCAGGAACTATTAATGAAAATTGGGAATGGCGATATATTGACAATATGATTACTGAGCAGATGATTAGAAATATGAAAGAATTAACACAAATTACAGATAGGATATAGTTATAAATGAACAAAAGTAAACAAATGGAAATCGCCTATTTTTCAGCTGAAATTGGAGTTTCTTCTAGCTTGCCAACTTATAGTGGTGGCTTGGGTGTATTAGCTGGAGATCATATAAAAGCTGCAGGTGATATTGGGCTTAAAATGTGTGCAATTACACTTTTATATCGCGAAGGATATTATAAGCAAAGAATTGATGAAGATGGCATTCAGTCCGAAACATACCCAAGATTTGATCCCCATCCATTATTAGAAAAGTTAGATGTAAAGTTTACCCTTCGTCTTCGATCAAGAGATGTTTGGGTCCAAGCATATAGATTTAATTATGTGGGGCATGGCGGTCAAATTATTCCAATATATTTCTTAGATACAGATGTGGAAGAAAACTATGATGATGATAGAATTATTTCTTTAAGACTATATTCAGGAGATAAGGATCACCGAATTTTACAGGAAGCAATTTTAGGATTTGGTGGTACCAAATTATTAGATGAATTAGGGCATAATGATATAAAAACATACCATATGAACGAAGGGCATTGTTCGTTCCTAGTTTTAAACCTTCTTGAGAAATATAATGGAAATTTAAATGAAGTTAAATCTAGATGTCACTTTACAACTCATACTCCTGTACCTGCAGGGCATGATCATTTTGCAGAAACTAGGGTAAAGAAATTGCTCAGAGGCTTATTACCCGAAACACTGGAATTGCCTTCGCTTGTACAAAATGGGCGATTACATATGACTGAACTTGGGCTTTATTATAGTCGATCAGCTAATGGAGTGTCTCAATTACATGGAAATGTTGCGCAGGAACAATTTCCTTGGACAAATATAGGATTCATTACAAATGGAGTACACCATTCATACTGGATGGGTAGTCCATTCAAACGCGTGTTTGATGAATTTTTACCAGATTGGAGATCAAACCCAGATGCATTACTTGGGGTAGATATTATCCCAAATGAAGTATTGTTGGAGGCACATCAAGTAAGGAAAAATTATTTATTGGGTTATGCAAACTCACAGGTAACGAAAGCTTTGGATGGGAATACATTAACCATTGGCTTTGCTCGTCGCGCTGCAACGTATAAAAGGGCACAACTTTTATTTCACGATATGGAAAGATTAACTTCAATTGGTTCAGGAAAAATCCAGGTTGTTTTTTCTGGTAAAGCACATCCCAATGATGCAGAGGGTAAGGAACTCATTCGTCAGATTGTAACAAAATCAAAATCCATGTTTGGAAAGGTCAAAATAATTTTTCTAGAAAATTATAATATGTGGTTGGGTAGAATGATTACATCTGGAGTTGATGTATGGCTGAATACACCTTTACGACCCAATGAAGCATCTGGAACAAGTGGAATGAAAGCAACTTTGAACGGTGTACCAAATTTATCAGTATTAGATGGTTGGTGGGCAGAAGGCTGTCGGGATAATATTAATGGCTGGGCTGTTGGTGATCCTGAAAGTCCTGATGATGAAGGAGATGCGAATCATCTTTACTCCATTTTGGAAGAAAAAGTTATTCCAACATTCTATAATGATAGAGAAAAGTGGGCTACAATGATGAAGGAGTCGATAAAAACGGGCGTTGACTTTACTGCACACAGAATGATTCTTGAATACAATAAAAATTATTATCAAAAAAAATCCTAGTTCTCCTTTAGATTTTACTATCAAAGGAGAATGAAGATTTGAGCAAAACCAACGATAGTATTAAAGCAGTTCTATTCGATTTGGATGGAACATTACTAAATACATTGAACCATATTGGAGGTTCTGTAAATAAAGTTTTAGCCAAATATGGATTAAAAACCCACTCTATGGAAGAGTATAAATTGAAAATTGGTAAGGGAATAGAGTCTTTACTTGAGTCATCTCTTCCCAAAGGAGTCGGAATTGATCTTCCATTAAATGTCATGTTGAAAGAGCTTAAAGTGAATTATGAGAATAACATTAATGATAATTCGAATGTATATGACGGCGTGAATAGTTTATTAGATTTGCTAAACGTACAAAGCATAAACATAGGAATTATTACAAACAAACTCGAAAATTTGGCAAAACAAAATGTGGATTACTTTTTCCCAAAATGGACCTTGGATATAAAAGGGGATGGTGGAAAATTTCCAATGAAACCAAATCCTGAAGGTTTATTGGCATCGGCAGATGAGTTTAAAGTTGAACCTAATGAATGTATATATGTGGGTGATTCTGGTTCGGACATGGTTGCTGCAAAAAATGCGGGAATGCGTGCTGTAGGAGTCACATGGGGATTTAGAACGGAAGAAGAATTAATTAAAAATGGCGCTGATAATATTGTTCATCATCCATTGGAAATAATAGATTTAGTAAATAAAACAAATAAGAAGAAATAGATAAATAAAAGGAGCGAGCATGCATCCCATTGATATAACTATTATTGTAACATATCTCATTGCCATCGTTGCAGTGGGACTTATTATGCAAAAAAAAGCATCTCAAGGCATTGATTCTTACTTTTTAGGGAATAGGAATCTACCTTGGTGGGTACTTGGAGCATCAGGGATGGCATCCAATACTGATATTGCCGGAACCATGATAAATACTGCTTTCATTTATGCACTTGGGACTAAGGGATTTTTTATTGAAATCCGTGGTGGTGTCACCTTAATTATGGCTTTTCTTATGGTATTCATGGGGAAATGGAATCGTCGGTCCCAAGTTATGACCCAGGCTGAATGGATGCATTTTCGTTTTGGAAAAGGGAAAGAAGGAGATGTGGCTCGTGTAATTAGTGCAATTGCATCCATAATAATGACAGTTGCAATGGTAACCTATTTTGTGATAGGTGCTGGAAAATTTGTCGGTGACTTTTTAGGCATTGAGCCCATTATTGCTTCAATATTGATGATTATTCTAGCAATGACATATACGATTGCCAGTGGTCTATATGGTGTTGTCTGGACGGATGTATTTCAAGGAATATTTATATTTGGTGTCATTATATATGTTTCAGTTATTGCAATGACAAAAGTCAATTTGCCAGAAGAATTCTTTGTTTCCGTGCCAATGATTGATGGAGGATTTACTGAGATTAAAACCACTTTAAGTGAATGGTCCAGAATAACACCACCTAGTGAAATGAATATGCCAGAAGGGTCTACATTTGCAATCTATAATTTATTTGGAATTGCAATTATGTTTTATTTATTCAAAGTCACCCTCGAAGGAGCAAGTGGTACAGGTGGCTATATGATACAAAGATATTTTGCTGCTAAAAGTGATAGAGAAGCTGGATTATTATCTCTTTTTTGGACTTCATTACTAGCTTTTAGATGGCCATTAATAGCATCATTTGCAATGCTTGGCGTTTATCACGGAATTCAGACAGGAACTGTTATTGCTGATCCTGAATTGGTTTTACCAACTGTTATAAGAAATTATATTCCTGTGGGTGTAAAAGGTTTTTTAATTGCAGGATTAATGGCAGCAGCCATGTCTACTTTTGATTCAACAGTAAATGCAGGGGCTGCCTATTGGGTGAAGGATTTATACCAAGCATATTTAAAACCTAAGGCCACAGAAAAACAACTTATGATGCAAAGTCGCATTGCTTCATTAGTGATTGTTCTTCTTGCACTTCTGTTTAGTTTAACCATTACAAACATTAATGAAATTTGGGGATGGATTACCATGGGAATTGGTGCCGGTATGTTTATTCCACAAGTGATTCGTTGGTATTGGTGGCGTTTCAACGGATATGGATTTGCTATAGGTACGGCAGTTGGATTAGTAGCAGCTGTACTGACAAAAGCTATTGGTGGTCCAATTGCTGAATATAATTCCTTTTTAATTGCAAGTGGATCGTCATTAGTAGGTTGCATTGTTGGTACTTATTTATCAGCACCCACTGAGAAACCTGTACTTTCGAATTTTTACAAGATTACTCGTCCGTTTGGATTTTGGAATCCTGTTAGAAATGAATTACCTAAAGATGCATTGCAAAAAGTAAACGAAGAGAATAGGAGAGATATTATTGCAACATTTTTTGCTGTCCCTTGGCAAGTTGTGTTATTCCTTACTGGAATGATGATTGTTATGAAGCAATGGTCAAATGCTTTGAATTTGTTTGGGTTACTTATTATTCTGTCAGCCGGACTCTATTGGTTTTGGTATAGACATTTATCAAAGGAAGTTAGTTTATGAGAATTGGACTATTATTAGGAATTGTTTCTACAATCATTTATTCACAAACTCTAGATGTAACATTTAGATATATAAATGACCCTGGAGAAGAGTTTGTTCGAATATTTGTCCCCGGAACAATGCCTGATGGTGACACAGATGATTGGGGTCCAAATTCAGGTGGTGTGATCAATGCAAATGCTCCTAGCCTTATGGAATTCGATGCATCCATCGATGCTTATAAGAGAACCTATTCAGTTAACCTAGGTGATGAGCATCATTATAAATTCCATTTCCACTTCAATCAATCTGGGACAGATTGGCAATGGATTCCAGACCCATTAAATCCAATTATGACAACAGATGGTTGGGAAAATTCCATTTTAGAAGTTTCCGATCCATTATTTTTTCAGCCAGTTCGCCATATTGATGCGAATGGAATGGTAAATGGACTGAGCGTTGGACTTTTTACAAATGATACCATAAATGCTATACAATATATTGTTGGGACGGATACATTAGATGGGGCAAATCAACTTTCATCTGATAATATCTTTTATGCTGGATTCAATCCTCCAATAAGTATTTACGAAGCATTTCAGGTTTCAGCCTCTATCGGTGGGACCAATTATGTGGTGTTGGATTATCCCTCTGTAACAGTGGTAGAAGAACCATTACCTGAAGGATTGGGATTGGGTCCAAATTATGTGAATGGTCAAATGACATTGGTTGTATATGCGCCACACCAACCTGTGATGCAAGTTATAGTTACAGAACCAGGCGGGACAGGGAATTCATCTGATGCGCTTGTCATGAAAAAAGCAACAGGTGAAGAAGATATTTGGTGGGTAGAACTCGATTTACCCAATGGAGAATATGAGTATGAATATTTACTCATGGATGGGAATAGAATTCCTGACCCGTTTACCAGAAGGTTAACAAATGGAAAATCTAGAATTGAAATTGGTGGAGGTGGAATATCAACTGCCGATGATTATGAATGGCAATCGGATGATTATGTTCGTCCAAGTTTGGACACCTTAATCATTTATGAAATGCATGTTGATGATTTTTCAGCTCAAGGCAGTGGCAATGGAACGTATAGTGATGTTATTAATCGTCTCGATTATCTTAAGTCTACAGGAATAAATGCGATAGAATTGATGCCTATTACAGAATTCCCTGGGGACAGATCCTGGGGATATAATCCTGAAATTATGTCTGCAGTTGAAGGATCTTATGGGACACCAGAGACATTCAAAATGTTAGTGGATGAAGCACATTCACGAGGAATAGCGGTTATCTTAGATTTAGTTTGGAATCATGCTACATCATCAACTCCTATTTGGCAGATTCAGCCGAGCCAGGAATTAAATCCATATTTTAAAAATCATAATAACCTTAACCCAAATGAGACTGAAGGAACATGGGGCATGTTGGATTTTGATCATTTCAATTTGAAAACGATTGAATATATCAACGAAGTTCACAGAATTTGGCTTGAAGAATATCGAATTGATGGATTTCGTTTTGACGCGACTCGATATGTAGGTTGGGATATGGATCAACCACAGTATGGGCTACCTGCATGGACATCAGCCATAACAGAAATGGATCCGACAGCCTATCAGATGGCAGAACATTTACCTTCAGAACCATGGTTGATTGAGAATACAGATTTAACTTCAAGTTGGCACGATTCTTTTCATGATCGTTTGATTGACCACATTTTTAGTAGTATTGGTACAATGACTGCTATGCGGCAAATAATTGGATTATATGAATATTCTAATTGGGGAACACCTTATGCTGATTTGACTCAAGCTGTAAAATATATGGTTTCTCACGATGAACAATCCTTAATTCAGGAAATGGTTGAATTTGATGGTGTTTCATTAAGTCAGGCGAGAGAGATCGATAAATTTTATGCATCTTTACTCTTTACAGCCCAAGGCATTCCAATGATTTGGCAAGGCCAGGAATTTGGGTTTCAATCGGGATGGCTGGACAATAATGGCAATGGGAATTGGGATGAAGAAAAATTAGGATACCGACCTGTCGATTGGTCTTTGTTGAACACAGAAGAAGGCCAATCTCATTTAGATCACTACTCAAGGTTGGCACGATTTAGAAAAATGAATCCAGCCTTTTCTAAAGGAGAATTTTATGACTTATGGCGGTATTCCAATGAGAGAGTTATAGTTTATGGATATAAAGACGAATCTGAAGGCAACAGTGATGACCAGGTTGTTGTGATTGCCAATTTTTCATCCAGTGATCAAACGGTTTATGACGTGCCGTTTCTGTCTGGCGGGAATTGGTATAACGTAACCGAACCCGGGAATAATCTTTATACCGCCGACGGCAATTACGGTGAATGTTCAGTCCCTTCATATTCAGCCGTTATTTATTCCAAGAACCAATATGAATTGGGCATGGAAACACCTTCATTTATTCCTGAAAAATTTCAAACCCTTTCCGCATATCCAAATCCATTCAATCCAAGTATCACCATTCAAATAGAGCTGAAAAATCCTATTCAAACGAATATGAATGTAGAAGTCAACATTTATGATATTAATGGTAGGTTTATTCAAACTCTTCTAGAGAATTCAATTGAATCAGGTGTGCACCGAATTGAGTGGCGCCCGCAAAATATTTCTTCAGGTATTTATATTGTGTCTTTACAGACTGAAATAGGTATAAAAAACCAAAAAGTCCTTTATTTAAAATAAAAGCAAGCAATTCGATTTCGTGCAATAAAATAATAATTCCATCTGGATTCTATTTTTATTTTCCATAGTTTTTAACATGAAAATAGCCCTTTTAACCAACGAAATCCCGCCTATTGTTTACGGTGGGGTTGCCACTTGGATACTCAACTTTCTGGATATGTTTAAAGATGATCCGGACATTGAAGTCATTCCTGTTTTTTTAGCACATTTGGATGAGCCGCCAACTGACTTTCCTGAACGTTATCCTGGAATAAGAATTATCCAAGGTCCCCAGGATATAGAAAAAACGTTTCAGGATATTGATATAACCGTAAATAACCTGTGGGTGGCTTTTGATACGACAAAAGCCATCAAGGACAGATATCCAGAAAAACGAATGATCTCCGTTTGTCATTCCCTGATCAAAATGGAACATTTGACCAATCTGGGGGGAGATGCGACAAAAAGTTTTTACGAGCAGGAGATTACCTTCCAGTATTCTGATGCGGTTGTACTGATCAGCCGGGCTGAACTGGGGCATTACACATCGTTTGGATATGATAAATATGATGCCGAACCTGTCGTTATTTATAACAGTTACACTCCCAAACTGGATGAGATTGACTGGCGACCCAACTATGCACTGAATGATATTGGGTATATTGGCCGGCATGTTCCACGGAAACGTCCGGATTTACCCATTTTAGCGGTTGAACGGTCAAACCGGAATGATGTTCGTGTTTTTAATATGGGTGTGGATTATCGCGGTGAAACAGGAAATCCGTTTTGGGAAGAAATGGGTCGTAAACATCCGAAACAACTGGTCATTATTCCTTTCAGTTCCAATAAGGAAACGGTTCACTTTTATTGGAATAGCGTTGGCGCCAATTGCATTACCGGGGTCTATGAACCTTTCGGATATACCATGTGCGAAACCCTGGACCGGCGGGTTCCCGCTATTGTTCAGGATATCGATGGCCCAAAGGAAATCTGTGAATTAGTGATGGATTCAGTTTTTGAATATCATGTGGATAAGGATTTCGAACAGGATATTGAAAATTTCAAGGAAGCGGTTGTGCGGTTTTGGGACACACATCCTGATGATCGTGCATCCATGGCAAACCACGCCCGTACGGCCCTGGACGGTTTCAGGCCCGAGGTCATCAAAGAAGAATGGAAAAAAGTATTTTCCAATTCAGAAATCCGCGCTAAAGGTCAATATTCATTATCCGAAATTGAAAAAAGGAAGAAACAGGCCCAACAAGATAAAGGCGAACAACTTTACTGATATAGTAAAGCTAATTAATTCTTTGTAGTACTATTCCGGAAGTGGGAGGAATGGAGATTTTACCGGAAACTTGGCGAATCCCATTCAAATTCACTTTTTCATTGTTAACGATTAATTGCCATTTTCCTTCAGGCAAGTCTGTTTCAACAGCAGTAGAATTTTCACCATTTATATAAACCGCAATGCGGTCACGGATCACATATCCCAAGGCGTGGTCTGCTAGTCCCTGGAATTTGAAATCCTTTTTAGTAGCGTGGCGGAATTCAGTGTGTGTTCTCCGAAGATCAATTAATCCGCTATAATAGTCAGCCAATTCCTTATTTTGTTCTTTTTCCAGCCAGTTGACCCAATTGGTTTCGTTATCCTTATTGTATGGGTTCCGATCCATTTTCCCCACATTTGGATCATACGCATCTGTTTCTGCGATGATTTGACTGTGAGCCCAGTCCTGACCTTGATGAATAATAGGGATTCCCTGACTGGTAAGGAGAATCAAGGCACCCAGTTTATTTTTCCTTAAAAGATCATCGTCCAGTTTAATATGCCTCATGGGATCTTGGATGATATCATCTTTTGATTTTCTACCGCTGGACAGGCGCAGATAGTCGTTCAAACAATAATCATCGTGGACTTCCAGAAAATTGACCGCATGAGCAGATGATTGATAAATATTTGGTGTGCCTAAGATTAAGGATTGAAGATTTTTCAACGATTCACCATCCCGGAAATTTCCAAATAAAAATCCCTTATCACTGTATTTATGAAGATCACCGCGAAGTACGTCCCTGAACTTGGCGTTAAAGGATCCCCAGCCCATTTTTGAAAATTCGGCTTCTCTGTCGTTCCAGGCTTCACCATAAATGATCACATTTGGATTGATCTTTTTTAATTCATCTATAATAATTGTTGCCGTTTCAGCTGAAAGGAGGTGAGCCTGATCAAATCGGAAACCATCAATATGGTAGTCTGTCATCCAGTATTTGAGACTTTCGATAATATATTGCCTAACAGGTTCTTCTTCTGTGGCTAATAAATTCCCACAACATTGACTTAGAAAATTAAGGTCATCATCTAATTTGAAATAAACGGATTTATCAATATACTTTAATGGATGCCAATCATAATTAGAAACATGATTTACTACCACATCCAGAATGACTGAAATCCCTTCTTTATGAAGAGACTTAACCATATTTTTCATTTCATTGACAGCTAACCCATTCTTTCCATTCCATGCAAAAGGTTCATCTGTTCCATCAGAAGCATAATAATTTTCAGGAGCAAAGTAAAATGTTGGCATATAACCCCAGTGGTTTCTTTCGTAAGGATTCCAATCATTGTACATACCGGCAGCTTCTTGCTTGTATGGAATTTCAACATTTGCAAAATCCCAAAGAGGTAAAAATTGAACTGCATTTACTCCTAATGATTTTAAATGGGAAATACCACCCGTAATATTAGGTTCTATAAATCCTTTATAAGAACCTTTGGAATTGGCTTCAGATGTTGGATGAACTGTCATATCCCTAACATGAGCTTCATAAATAATCAAATCTCTTTCAGGAATATTTAACCAGGTATCATTTTCCCAATCAAACTCATCACTGATAACAAGTGACTTGGCTACATGGCGCCAAGAATTTTGTGTAATGGTTGCTTTGGAATATGGGTCTGCTACAATAACACTTTCATCATTTAACGATCCAAGAAGTCTATATCCATACATCGTTCCTATACCACTATTCTCTAGAGAATAAGTCCAATCTCCAGATTCGGAAGGATTCATATCATATTCAACGCCGGAGTTTGCTTCAGGATCATCAAATATAACTAGATATACGTTGGTAGCATTTGGGGCGTAAAGTTTAAATTCAATGGAATGTTCTTGGAGAAAGGCTCCGTAGGGAAGTGTATGTTTTTGTGGTGGTGTCATGCAAGAACTTATCATTATTAATAGGGTTGAAAGATTTATTATTTTTTTCATAGTTAGTTTGGATATTTGTTTATTAACTCTAAATAGAGTTACTAAATTAAGCATTATGAAATTGGTTAAAAAGACTCTCGCAATATTTATTTTTTTTATATTTTCTTGTCAATCTAATAATTCAGAAGAATTGCTGTTTTCTGTTCCTACTTTGAATATAAAATTGGGAGAAAATATACAGTTTGACTTATCAAATTATTTCCATTCTGATAAAGTAAATCTTTACGAAATTGATAATCATTCAAGCATTTCCCTCGAAGGATCAAGTCTTACGATAGATGGTACATCAATAGATATTGGATTATCACAATACAAATTAAATGCTAATGGCCAAGAAATTACAATTTTGATAAATTGTGAAAAATTAGCTAAACATACATTCACTTTAAAAAATAGTCATGCAAAAAAAGTTTATGTGATGGGAGCCTTTAATGATTGGTCTCATATGGCGTTACCAATGCATAAGGAAGGTGATAACTTTAGTAAAACTGTATTTTTAGATCCAAAAAAACATGAATACAAATTTATTATTGATGGAGTGGAAGAAATAGACCCAGGCAACCCAAATTTTATTTCAAATAATATTGGTGGATGGAATTCAATTCTTGATTTAACCCACTTAATTGAGGCTGAAGCGGGTCAATTAATAAAGGATAAAATAAATGGAAACTATATCCATTTTTTATATTTGCCACCACATGATGGAGCATTCCCTGTCCAATGGTTTGTTTTAACGAATAATACTATGATGCATGCTGATGGTTTTGATCCAACACCGGGTGGTGGCATAAGAGTTAATTCAAAATATTTACCAGATGGATTATTGCGCATTTTTGGTATTGATACTCAGGGGAGAAAAATCGCTGAAAATCAAACAATCATTCGAAGCCAAAAGCCATTAACAGTTGATGTAGATGATTGGCATTTTGATGTTATTTACAATATAATGGTGGATAGATTTAATGATGCTGATAAACGGAATAATAAATCTATAATTGATCCGAATCTTCACTCTTTAGCAAACTTTTTAGGAGGGGATATTGAAGGTATTAATGAAAAAATTGAAGAAGGCTATTTCCAGCAATTAAATGTATCCACCTTATGGATTTCACCCATTCAGACACAGCCTGATAGTAGTTGGATAGAATACATAGAGCCACATAGAACCTTTTCCGGGTATCATGGCTATTGGCCAGTGGAGCCAAGGGAAGTAGATCCCAGATATGGATCAAGTTCTCAACTTAAACACATGGTAGAAATGAGTCATAATAAGGACATGAAAGTGCTTTTGGATTTTGTATCTAATCATGTTCATCAAGATCATCCATACTTTTTAGATCATCGAGACTGGTTTGGGCAAGTTACCCTTACAAATGGTGATATTAATATTAGAAATTGGAGTGAAGAAACCCGTCTAACAACTTGGTTTGATACATTCATTCCATCCTTTGATTTTCCTTCTTCTCCGGCAGCAATGGATCAAGTCGTTAATGATGCAATTTGGTGGATGGGTGAATATAATTTTGATGGATTCAGGCAAGATGCAGTTAAGCACGTTCCTCATACATTTTGGAAATCATTAAATAGTAATATTAGGGAAAATTTTCCTAATAAATCGTTTTATCAGATTGGGGAAACATTTGGTTCAGACGAACTTATTAAAAGTTATGTGAATCCATCAGAATTGGATGCCCAATTTAATTTTGGTATTTATTTTAATGCTCGAGGTGTTTTTAGTGCCGATGAGGGTGATTTTTCAGATTTGGGAAGGATTATCGTAGAAAATAAAAACACTTTTGGTCCAATTCATTTGATGGGAAATATAACAAGTAGCCACGACCAATTTCGTTTTTCAGGATATGCCGATAGCCAAATTCAGTTTGGTGAAGATGGAATTGCTCGATCTTTTGATGACCCAGTAGGCCCAATTCAGAATGAATCAACATATGATAAATTAGCCAATTTTCATGCGTTTAATATGAGTCAACCAGGAATACCTATAATTTATTATGGGGAAGAAATTGCTCTCATGGGAGAGGGGGATCCTGGAAATCGTCGAATGATGAAATTTGAATTAAATGAAAATGAACAAGAATTAAAGAATACTTTTTCTCAGTTAAATTCATTCAGGCAATCTTATTCTTCTTTATCTTTGGGAGATCAAATTATACTCAAAAGCGAAGGACCCATATTCGTAACATTAAAAAAATATTTTCATGAAACAGTGATTTTTGCCACAAATCAAAGCTCAAAAAGGGTTGCAACAGAAATAGAGCTGCCGATTCTCATTTCCGATATAGTAAACTTAAAAACAGACCAAACCATTCAACTAAATGGTAATAGACTCATTTTAGATTTACAACCATATAGCAATTCATTTTATGTTAGCCAGTATTAAATATCTTTTTCCCATAATTTTGTTTGTATCATTGTGCAGAGCAGATGATTCTTGGATGCTTTATGATGATTCTGAATTAGCAATCATTAACATTACAGTTGAGTCTGATGACCTAGCTTGGATGTATAATAATGTGGAGTCAGATTCCTTACATCCTGCATCCATTCATTTTTCTAACGCTTATATTGATGAATCTGTTGATTCTGTTGGTTTTAGGTTAAGAGGGAACACATCTCGTAATGCTGATAAAAAGTCGTTTAAATTGGATTTCAACCATTTTGTATCCGGGCGAGACTTTTATGATGTTGAAAAAATAAATCTGAATGGTGAACATAATGACCCATCTATCAATAGGTCTAAATTGAGTTGGGACTATTACCAAGAAATAGGTGTAACAAGTAGTCGAGCTTCCCACGCAAAAGTCTACATAAATGGGGATTATTATGGATTATATATTTCCATTGAGCATATTGATGATACATTCTTAAAAAGAAATTATGAAAACGATTCTGGGAATTTATGGAAATGCATCTGGCCAGCAGACTTAACATATCGTGGTAATGATCAAGAAGATTATCATCCCTATCATGATGAGGAACGTCCTTATAACTTAAAGACAAATAAAGACGAATACGATTTTTCAAAATTAGCGCGATTAATTCGTGTCATTAACCAAACTCCAGATTCATTAGAAATGGTTCTAAATATAAAAAAAGCCATACAATATTTTGCTGTTAACATTTTAACAGGAAGTTGGGATGATTATCGATTTTTAAGAAATAATTTTTATTTATATCACAATCCTGACGATGATTTGATCCATTGGATTCCATATGATTATGACAATGCATTCAGCATCGATTGGTTTGATATAGACTGGTCTACCGTTGATCCTTATTCATATGCAGTCATCGATGGGGATGGCCGACCATTAACTGATTATATGTTTGAACAAGATCGATATAATAATTTATTGACCCATTTTTTGCAATTTTACATAGAAACAAGCTTTAATAATGGAATCTGGGATGAAATATTAGATTCTTGGAGATCACATTTATTAGCTGCTGCTGATAGCGATGATTGGAGAACCATGGATTATGGATTTAATATGTGGGATTTTAATGCTAGTTATGGATATGATTATCAAAATCAACATGTGAAGCAAGGAATGAAAGCATATATATCTGATCGTGTAGAATCGTTAGAAAATCAATTATATTATTCTGGAGAAGAGCCTTTTATTTATGATGTGTCAACTTCGAATCAAACTTTAGTCCAAAATGATACTCTAAAGATCGATGCTTCAGTATTTGGGCCAGAAGGGATTGACGATTTTATTTTACACTTTAGAATCCAGGAAGAGTCTTGGGAAACATTACCACTTACTTTTAATCCTGTTGAAGGAACAAAACTTGTAGAAGAAAGTGATTTATGGACAATTCAAACTGCTATGGGGAATGTAGGAAATTATGATTGGTATTTAACTGCAATCAAAAATGGCGATGTTGAACGATATCCTGTATATGGTTATAAAAGTTTTTCTGTCATAGATCCTGTGGAGAGTTATAACATACAGATTAATGAAATATTAGCAAAAAACGATAATATTAATTATGATGGTTTTGGAGAATATGACGACTGGATTGAGCTATACAATAATAGTACTTCTCCTATAGAACTAGATGGATACTATTTAACGGACAATTCAACTTATTTAACAAAATGGTCTTTCCCCGTTTCAGATATCATTATTGAGCCAAATGAATATCTTCTAGTTTGGTGTGATAATGATGATGAACAAGGTGGTTTACATACAAATTTCAAATTATCCGCTGGAGGAGAATTTATTGGACTCATCTCTCCGGACGGTTCAACTATAATCGATTCAATCACGTTTGGGCAACAGACTGCAGATATCTCATTTGGGAGATTGAATAGCGACCCAGATATTTGGGATTATTTATCACCCACACCCGGCGATGTGAACCAATCATTGAGTGTTTCAAATAGTTATTTTGTACCAAAGCAACCAATGCTGGGAATTCCATTTCCAAATCCATTCAATCCAACAGTAATAATTCCATATTCTTTAGCAAACCAAGAAAAAATAAGTTTATCTATTATCAATATATTAGGTGAACATATTTTAGTATTAGAGGAAGGTAATAAATCATCTGGTTTACATCATGTTTATTGGGATGGAAAAGATAATGCAGGTAAAGAATGTCCAACTGGTATGTATTTCGTAATATTTAAAACCCCATCGTCATCTGATTGGGAGAAAATCCTTTTCGTTCAATAATCATTTCTTGAATCTTGATATGGTTGCAAGTAATATAGTTCTATGAAGAGGGAGCAATATTAAACACATTCTATCCATCACATTTCTTGGATTAGCCATATTGGGGTGTGAGTACAATAATCGGAATGATATGTTTCCAGAATTGTCCTATGATTGTATTCAATTATCTGAATACTATGGAGAAAATATCCAACCGATCATTGAGACATATTGTTTAGGTTGTCATCAAAGTCCATCTCCAGCAGGAAATATATCATTCGAATCGTATGAAACTGTAGCGATGAGTATAAAATATGGATCCATATTAGATCGAATTCAAAGAGATTCCAATGAATCTGGATTTATGCCCGAATATGGCCCGCCTTTATCTCAAAATGATATATTACTTTTTCAATCCTTTAAAGAATTATCATGCCCATGAGAAAAATTTGTTTTTATATTATCATTTTACTAGGAACTCTTCTAGGGGGTAATGGGAAATATATGACAAGAACTGGGTTTGTCTCCTTTTTTTCAAGCACTCCCTTGGAAGATATATACTCTGAGAATAATAAAGTATCATGTATGCTTAATATTAAGAATGGAGAATTGGCTTTTATCATTCCAGTAGATGAATTTCAATTTGAGAAAACTCTAATGGGAGACCATTTTAATGAAAATTACTTGGAGACAGAAAAATTCCCTACATCTACTTTTATTGGGCAAATAGAATCTTGGGATAATATTCGGCAGTTGGATAGTTCTAATGTAGTTGTCAATGGACATATTATGATACACGGAGTAAAGAAAAATATTTCAGAAATTGGATACTATAAGAAAAAGAAAAATTCGATTATTGGTGAAGCGACCTTTCGTGTTGTATTAAAAGATTATGGAATAAAAATACCATCCATATTATTTAATAATATTGCTGAAATTATTGACATTACGATTCGTGTTAAATTGAAAGAGGTAGAGTGAGAAGAATAATTATACCAATATTATTCCATTGGTCCCTTTTTGGACAAGTGACACTATTAGATGAGTTACAGCAACCAAAAACTCAACGTACAGTAGTAGTTCAAGACATCTTTAAAGGAACACGTGTGGTGAATTTGCAATCAGTAGAGATGGTTCCTTACCAAGTATTACAGTTTATGATTTCTCATCGGTTTGGTGCTATTAATAAAGGATTTTACACTCTATTTGGTCTAGATGAAGCTGAAATACGATTTGATTTTCAGTATGGCTTGAATCATAAAGTCTCGGTGGGAATTGGACGAGATTCGTATCAAAAAACTTATGAATCTTTTGTAAAAGTGAGGCTAAAAAACCAGTCTAGAGGTAATAATTATTTCCCTTTTGCGATGGTTTATTATTCAGCTGTTTTTACTAATACAGAAGAAACTGGACCAACGATGAAGTCCCACTTTAATAATAGACTCAGTTTTGTAAATCAATTCATTATTGGTCGAAAATTGTCTGAAAATTTTTCATTTGAAATTGTGCCCACTTTTGTGCATCGAAACTTTGTAATTCACCCCAAAGATAACCACGATACATTTGCTATTGGTCTGGGCTCAAAAATAAGATTAAATCAATGGGTGACCCTAAATAGTGAATATTGTTTTCGCGTTGGAGAATATTCTGAGTTATTTAATAATAGTTTCTCGCTGGGATTCGATATAGAAACGGGTGGGCATGTATTCCAAATCCACTTAACAAATTCTCAAGGTATGTTTGAAAGAGCCTTCATTTCTGAAACGAGAGGTGACTGGAATACAGGTGATATTTATCTTGGATTTAATTTATCTCGCCCATTCCAAATGAAAAAAAGCCCTATCAATTGACAGGACTTTTAACGAAGGAAGATATTAGATTAATTTTTAACGTTTAAAACTTCATCCATGGCTTGAATTAATCCATCTTTAGGAAGGGCACCTACTGACATTTGTGGTTTTCCGTCCATCGGAACAAATAACATTGATGGAATACTTTTAATTCCAAATGCTCCTGCTAATTCTTGTTCTTGCTCAGTATTTACTTTATAAATATTGACTTTACCTTCATATTCTGTTGATAATTCTTCAAGAATGGGAGCAACCGTTTTACAAGGTCCACACCAGTCAGCATAAAAATCTATAATACAGGGTATATCACCTTCAAATTTCCATTCTTTATTTTCTTCCCAGTTAAACACTTTTTGATGAAATGTTTCTTTATTTAATAATTCTGTCATAATCGTTCCTTTTGATTTTGTTTAAATGTAATAGTTAGATGTGGTAACTAAAAAAAGGTTACACGTGTTACTTATTGTTAACATTTTCATCTATAGTATAAAGGAAAAAATATTATGGACATGAAAATAACATTTCCCGGAGGGAAGAAAGTAAATGCAGATTATAAAGGATTTATGATTAAAACAGATCAATCCTGATTTAGTCATAATTAACTTAAATTCTTTTATTCATGAAAGATAATTAAATATGTTTACAATTAGGCCATATAGACAAAATGATCATGATGCGGTTTATGACATTTGTCTTAAAACTGGAAACTCAGGTAGAGGTGCTGAACACTTATATGATGATCCAATGTTATTGGGACATTTATATGCAGGACCATATATAACAATTGAACCGAACACAGCATTTATATTAGACAATGGACAAAAACCTTGTGGTTATATATTGGGGGCAAAAGAATCTAAATCATTTTATAAAAAAATGTTAAATGATTGGCTTATACCTTTAAGAGAGAAATATAAAAAACCTTCATCCGAAGAAAATGAATGGACGAAGGATGAACAAATTATTCATCAAATATTTCATCCTGAGACACCAAGAGTTTTCCCAAAATATCCTTCACATCTTCATATAGATTTATTGCCGATAGCACAAGGAAAAGGATTGGGGAATAATATGATGGATCATTTTATGAAATACTTAATAAAACAAGGCTCTACAGGAGTTCATCTTGGTTTAGGAATAAAAAACAAACGAGCCTTTTACTTTTATAAGAAATATGGAATGACAGAGTTAGAAAGAGATGATGACACCATTTATATGGGTCTAAAACTTTAATTATTTTATATCAATTTCCATTTCTTTTAGTAGATCGATTAATCTATCTGGATAATCAGTAATAATTCCATCAACACCCAAATTAATTATAAATTTCATATGAGATTTTTCATTAATAGTCCAAGGGATGACAGGAAATCCAGCTAATTGAATTTCTTCTACTGAACTATTCATATATTCGGGAGTAATTGGAACAATAATGAGTCCGGAAGGAGAAAAAACATCAACATATTCTTTAGCAGCATTAAGCAGTCCTAAACTAGATCGACCAACTTTATTATAATGAATTCTATTCGTCCAAGGGGATGCATCACCTGACTCTGTAGGAAGACCACTTTTATTACCAAGTAATGCTGCAGTTGTAATTTTTGGGTTTAGAGTTTTCACTTTTTCTAAAACAGCCCAATTAAAGGATTGAATTGTGACTCTTTTAAGCATTTTATTTTGTGTCACCACCAGGATAACTGATTCGACAAATGTTTCAAGTGGTACTGTCCGGTTTTTGGTTGGATTAAGTTTAATTTCAATATTAAATCGGATCAAACTATCTTTCTCCCTAGCAAGTAGGAATACTTCTTGAAGAGTAGGAATATTTTCGCCAGGTATATTTATTCGTGGGGGTTCAGGATACTCATCTATATTTGGATTTTTTGACCCGCAGTCAAAGGATTTGATTTGTTGTAAGGTTAAGTCCCTAAGATTATATCTTTTATTATCCTGAAGGGATAATGAATCCACATTTGAATTACATAATGATCCATTTATATATTCATCATGATAAACAATTACATGTAAATCTTTGGTGACGCCTAAATCTAGTTCAATCGTTGATACACCCAAGTCCATTGCATGTTCAAAAGCTGCTAGGGTATTTTCTGGACGTAAACCACGTGCACCACGATGTCCTTGGACATCTATCTCTTTTTTTGAATTAATATTACAATTTATCATGAGAACCAAAAAAATTACACAGGATAATATTAAATATTTACGCAAAAGGTTAATTCCCCTTTTTGATCCATTCCTCATTGAAGGATGCATGTAAAATAGTTTTCCCCTTTTTATTTTTATATGAATAAGATATCTGAATCATCCCATCTTTAGTTTGAATCATAGATGGATAGGAATAGCTTTCTGATTTGTCTGGAGATTGTCCAATATGGCGAGTCCATTTCCATGTTTTGCCTTCATCTATAGATAATGATACAGCCCAACTACTACGACTGTCGTCTGTATCATTATATATCATGGCCCAATGTCCATTTTTTAATACAATTGCATCAATACTAGACCCGGGATTTAAAATGTTAGTATCAGTTGCAAAAGTCCAAGACTCACCTTGATCTGGAGACTCACTCACCAAAATTTTATATGGTGCATTACCATTGTCTCTCATATAAGCAACAATTGTCCCATCTTTTTTTTCTAACAGTACAGGTTGAACGGGCCCAAACCCCACAATAGGTTTACTTGATTTCCAAGTATGCCCATTATCATCGCTTATCCCTAATAGTGAAATATTGTATCCATCAGAATAAAGAGGAAGTAGTACTCTACCAGTAGATAGTGTTATAGGATGAATGCGAGTCATCCAACCTTTTTGTCGTTTTTCTTTATCCATAGCGGCTTTCACTATAAGTTTCTCATAAGGCAATGCATACTCTGACCACCCTGGATCTGAATAATTAGTTTCAAATCCTTTTTTTATTTCGTTATAAAAAGATTCACCTGGCTTTAAGATAATAATATCTTGCCAATCCCAGTTTGGTGCACCAGGATTTAAATAGTTGGAAGAAATTTTATATCGTAGTACAGAATTTTCCCACCCATTTGCACGGACTGCAATCCAGAATAGCATCAATTCATCCTTTTCATTGATGAATAATACAGGATTACAATCTGGGAGGTCAGGCGTATCTGCCATGATAAATATAGGCTCCCAATCTGACGACCCCTTTTTTAAACGTGATCCTTGGATTATTACATCATTGGCTGTTCTTTCTCCAGACCCATAAAACCAACATGCAAGTAAATCACCATTAGGCGCTTCAATAATACTACTCC
>Ga0233445_1000715_pt1 | contig 31940 bp, 52 predicted proteins | sample SI_124_October20_5_FD_182779 | JGI IMG/M metagenome (GOLD analysis project Ga0233445, IMG submission 182779) | Seawater microbial communities from Saanich Inlet, British Columbia, Canada - SI_124_October2016_100_MG | ecosystem: Environmental > Aquatic > Marine > Inlet | place: Canada: British...
CTTTGTGTCTATATCAACTATTTGACCATTATCAATAGGACAAACACTATACTCTGTTGGATACCAAGGAATCCAACCGTCTTTGTCTGGTACTATTCTATATTTAAGAGATTCATCTGATACTACGTAACTAGATAAAGCCCAAAACCCATTCCCACGCTGCACCTCAACTTCCCAACCATCTGCCATTGCTCTCATTTCTTGGTAATGTTTATGTTTTTTCATCTTAATTTCTCCTCGTATCTATGGCAATATTTCCAAGCAACGGGTGCAAATCTATTAGAGTATTGTGTACTGCCATTATCAAATATGGTGGGCTTCTTATCAATTACTCCTGCAAAGTAGCGTTTGCTCCAATCATCGCTGTAGTGATCCTTCACCAGCACCTTGTCATCTATCTCAAAATCATCCCATTCTGTGACTTCTATCAAGTCTAATTCAGAAGTTCCTTTATGCGTGTGAAATCTAAGACCTGCTGTAAACACCTGAACTTCTTCTGCACCTCTGCCTGTTGTGATAAGCGCAACCACTGGGTAATCCTCATTATTAGCATCATCACAAATAATTCTTGCTGGTAATCCATTTCTTGTTTTATACTTTTTCATTTTCTATTCTCCTCACATTCAACACAAATAGTTTCAAAATTCATAAAGGGACTGCATTCGGTATTGTTACGATCAACTGCACCAAGATATCCAACCTCCTCGAAGTCTATCTCTTTTTTACATTTGTCACACTTATAGTCTGTACTCATTCTTTATACCTCGATGTACGCAATAACATATTGCCAATCAATTTCACTAAGCTTAACTTTCTGATAACCTAGCTCATTGTAGCAACCTTAATGTGCTGTCATCTATCACATTTATCTTTAAATCCAAAGACTATTTCTCTATTGGTAGATTCAACTACCCTGTGCCACTTCTCAGCCAAACTACACCATCTTTCATAATCTAACTGTAGTACATTGTCAAAAGAGAATGCTTGGTAGATCCATTGCGATTTAATCCTGTCTACTAATTCATTTCTAGGGCCGCCTGATGTATATCTCCATTTTTGATTCTCCTTCTTACAATTCCTCCAGAAGATTTTAGTATCTACCCCTTGCTCTACTAACCAATCTTTGAAGTTGATAGGAGGCTCTTCATAACCTTTACTCTCCAGCCATTAATAGGATCAACTTTTATATCACGATTACATCCAAGATGTATTATTTCTAGCATCTTACGTGGAACAACATCATTTAATGTTACCTCCGAAATACTCAAACATAAGTTCAGCTCCATTTAAATTCTGGATGGTGTCATGGATATCTTCCTTCTGGTAATCAGCTAATATTTTAACATCAGCTAATATTTTTAAATCAGCTTTCATTCCTTCTATAGCATTAGATAAATGAGTTAATGTTAATTTATCTAATGTTGAATCGTCTAACTCTATTGTTGTTATTTTATTCATAATTATCCTTATTCATTGTAAATCTTCAAGGGAACAATTGTTGTTCTCCATAACACTTCTAATTAATTCTCTACAATGATCATACGCTTCTGCAGTATCATTTGATATAGTATCATCGTATTTTGATATACTTCTCAGTTTTTGATCTAGTTCCCACAAACTTAACCAATAAGAACGCCAAGACACAATAGCTCGACCTTCTTCTTCTGATACATCGTTAATTGTTATTGTCATTGTCATATTAGGTTCTTCAACGTCATGCACATTCCATATATTATCCATTATATTTCATCCAATGATTTGGTTATACTTCTGATTTCATCGTGTCTGTTTAACAACTCTTCATTTGTTAGAGTTCTATCCATCGAATCGATTGTGATATCAAGCAACTCTAATATAATACTTTTTACATCTCTGTACATATGATCATTCATATTGTTAACCATAGCATCTTTAACATCATCAATATTACAATTCTCAGTTGAGTGTGTAATGTTAATGTTATACGAGTACTCAGCTAAAAGTTTATGATCATCTGACATTGTAAACTTCACATCTTCAATCTTAATCATACCACAACTCCTTTATTACCTTCCATAAATAATCACTTTATCGTTATGCTTATTGAAGCATCCTGAACACAAGTGAATATGTTTATTAAATTCATTGTACAATACACCTGTACTATGATATAGTTCATCTACAGTCTCCATTAGATATCCACAAAGATCACATTCAACATCTAACGGTGTATTATTGATAATATTCCAATCATACATCTCACAATAAACTTCAATCATTGTAACAGCCACTTTAAAATCAATAGTATCATTTGGTACAGAGATTCGTTTTCTGTGATGTCCTATAATAATATTGAAATGATAATCACCATCATTTATTAAACATTTACAATCATGGATATAATCATCAAACACATCACCATCTTCAAAATGTAAATGTCGTTGATCGTAATAAAAAGTTATCTGTTTAATATCAACTCTGTTATTTTGATTTTCTAAATTTGTAATAATACCGTTATCGTGATTTTCATCTGGTAAGAAGTTAAAACATAGATCAATGTTATTACGACATTGATTCACACAATAATCACATAAATTATACATTATATTATCCTATTATATCATCAATTTTATTGTGATCAACCTGATTAGATCTTATTTTCTTTTGATGTTTGTAATTCGGTAGGTTCCGTAGATTTATTGGGGGGAATTTTATCATTGGCCAATTTATCTTTTCTGAATATTTTGTCATAATTATCATCAAATTTCTTCTTATCAGTCGGTCTTTGTATATCACCTTTTCCGTTCATCATTAATCCTTTTTATCAAAACATTCCATTTGAATAGCGTTAGATGTTCCACCCGTTGCTATGAGTACACATGTTGTATTGATGGCTGACTTTGGAGTAAACTCATACACCCGAGCATCATATCCATATACCTCTAATTTATATTTTATATCTGGTTTAAATTCATTAAAATCAGATGTTAACATAGAGTCTATAAATCCTGCATTTGTAATAAATGAACCACTCATCAATATAATACCTAATAATACTTTCATTTTTAATTCCTTTCTTCTACATTACTCATTATCATATTCTCCATTCAAGTTTAAAATTTCATATCCATCATCATTTATTATACCATATGTATCATCTAATGTTAACCACTCAATTACTAAACCAGGTGCATACAATCCATCTAAGTACAAATCAGGCCATTTATTCTCAGCATATTCATGAATCACTTGGTCTTGAGCGTATTCATACACTAAACTCAATAGTCCATCATCTTCTCTTATCTCGTCTGGTAATATACCACCATACGATACTAATACACCCTTTTTACCATTTCTTATCATTAAAAATCTCCTGGTGCTACTTGCACACAACGAATACCTAAAGACCGCCATAAAGACACTACAGAATCTCTATCATCAATACACATTATCACATTATTCTGGGACGCGATATGCTCCCAGAAAATATCTTCTTTGATGATTGAATCCTTTTCACAATTACCAGCTGCTCTCATAAAAAGGTTATCATGATCAGGAAACTCATTAACTCTTAACCAATTTAATGTATCATCATAACAGACACCATCACGTCCTGATAAGTATATGATTTTCTTGCCACTATCATACAACCCATCCACCAATAACTTAACATCTTCATGAACTGTATCTTGTCCTACTAACGCCCAGTCGTAAGGTGAACGATTAACCATTTTAGCAATAGTCCCATCAATATCAACAATAACAGTATCTTGTTTATCATTCCCTTTATACTTTTTAGGAGCTTCTTTAATGTACTTATCATACATGCGATTGATTACTTTGGAACCAACACTATTAACTCGTACAAGATCACGTTTAATACATTCTTCTCTTGATATGTCAGTGAAGTCTTTTTTAATAACTTCATATTTATGCTCTAATGCCCAATCACATAATCTATTGTATGTAGTCGGATTAAGATTAGTGTCTGATATAATGATGTCTTTTTTATTATCAAATCCTTCATTTGCAATAGCCATTTGCATGAGAGTTACCATTTTCTCCCTATGTCTGGAATGTTTATAATGGTTTCCGAATAACATATTTCTGAGATCATCTCTATTGATATTAATAATATTCTTATTTTTATCATCTTTTAGAAATTGATTAGCCCAGCTACTTTTACCACTAGCAGGCAATCCGAGAGTAACATAAAATTTTCTAGTCTTCATTACACTGTATCACATACAGCTTCGTGTTGAGAGTCATCATACACTGGACCATTACCATCAATCAATTGGACTTTAAAGATTTGATCACTAGCCCAACGTGGATCTATATCAGGATACCAACTTTGTCCGCCTTTTCGTAGAATAGTCCATCCATCTGCATATGCTCTAATCTCATTATGCCATTTGTGTTTAACTAACTTCATAACTTCCCCTTAATTTACTCATAATCTGTGTGAACGATACTGGATAATAATCCCAACAATCAATCCCAACATCTAAACTAGTTGATGTCTCTTCAACATTCCCATGAGCATGACCGTATAAATGATAAGATCCATGATAACTGCTATTCCATGACCTCATCGGATAGTGACATAATGCTATCTTCTGTTTATATGGCTTTCCTGTTTTAGTCATTACTCCTTCGATAGGAACTTTAATATCTCTTATCCATGGTACATCATCAACACCTTCCCATCTATCATGATTACCTCTCACAAATATATGTTCACCATTCAATTGAGATAATGTGTCTGTAATATCCTTTTCAAATGAAAAATCGCCTAGTTGATATACAACATCTCCATCTTTAACAACTTCATTATGCTTTCTTATAATGTCAGCGTTCATCTCTTCTATTGTATCATAAGGTCTATCAGTGTAGTTGATAATATTTTTATGAAAGAAGTGTTGATCTGATGTGAAGAAGATCATAATTCCAATTCTAGTTGATAGTTAGTTGTAATAACCCATCCGATAGTTTCCAATGCAACTCGGTTATTTTCAGTAAAATCTGTCCAATGAAATCCATCCACATGATCAGTGTATATTACACCATCTTGAGCAATTATCTCTGTATCCGGATCAACTTCAGCAATTATATGCATACTTTCTGCTAAACTTATAGCTATTAACGTATCATTCATTAATATACTCCATCTATTATATTGAGGAAATTTTCTCTTATGAGATTGCTTATTTCTCGATTCATTTTCTTTGTAATCGATTTCTGTTCTTTTTTATCAACATCCCATTCATAATCTTTAGCCCAGTCATCTAATACATCTAAGCTAACTATTTTCATCAATTTACCAAAATCTTTGTTTGTTATTGTGCCTATTTTACTGATAGCTGATCTAAGTCTATTATGATTGATATATTGATTTATAGTCTCATACACATCATTCATTCGATCAGTCCATATTTCTTCTCGTTTAACTCGCTTAGACTTCATCCTTTCTTTAAATTTATCAGATTTATTCTTGATGACAACTCGATTACCATTGCCTAGATACATCACTTTAGATGGTTTCAGAACAACACCTTCAGCATAGTTATTCTCAACACCATCTTTAATAGCTGAGTTGAAGTGTATATTAAATGCCATTGCATCATCGAATGATAATCCATCAGCTAATATAGGAGCATGAGGCATACCAAATCTATCACATAACTCAACTACTTCCAATGGATCAAGAAATGCGGTGAATAGTTTATCATCACGAACACCAGTTATTCTTATATCATATGCCACAACATCTTTAGCACCATAAACAACTCGATTTTGGATACCTTGGCCGAAAATCTCTAATTCAATCTGAATAGTATCAATACATATTTCAGAATTTAACATTGTAATTTCTTCGCTAATCATTTTGGCACTATCAAGATACTTATCAGCTACTACTCCACAACTCATGAATGTATCATCTGTTATACAAGATCTTTTAGCATATCGAGTTTCCATAGTATCACAATCAACAATGATACTTAAATGTGATCCGTCGATTTTCTCAGTTACTTGCCAAGTTACATCATTGAAATCGAGGTGTTCCTTTATATAATCAATGAATAGTTTACGATATCCATTTTCAATGCTAGAGTATTTAATAAATTTCATGAATACTCCTCTTTAGTAATCCAGTCATATAAATCTTCTACTTTTGTTAGATCTGCAATTATATTTTCATCTTTATCATATATTAATGGTTCGGTTACATTATCTCCGAATGAGTTATCCTCTCCACATTCATATAACCACCAATTAACGATATCAATACCCTCTACTCCTATAACATCTTCTATAATATCATTCAACGCTACTGTAAGTTCGTTACTAGTTGTTCCCATCCAATATGTATCAGTTCCAGCATTACGAAATGCTTCATTGATGGCTAGATTGTGTTTCATTTGTGTTTGTGTTGCATTAATCCAATTAATGAATATCTCTTTTTTAATCATAATACTCTCTTTTTGTTTTAGTATATACTATTATACAGGATTTTAAAGAAAAGTCAACAGATACTTCAGTTAAAATTACGTCTATACGCTTTATTATTCACATCCCGAGTCTTAGCATCAATTCCATCTGAAACACGCTTAGAATCGTTTATATACAGTTTTAATATACTATCAAGAGACTTTCCCATCATAATATCATTCTGAAGTTGAGCAGGGGATAACTTATCAATAATAGATGTAAAATCTGGAATTTCTGTGAAGAAATTCCGAAGCATTTCTTTAAACATATCAACATCCAGATACCCTAATTCCAATTGAAGATCGATTCGTCCTGGTCTTAACATCGCAGAATCTAACACATCTCTGTGATTAGTAGTTAATATTATGATTCGTCCATGATTAACCACTCCTCCATCCAATGCACTTAAAATCTTTCCTAGAGAAGATTTACTTGATGAATTATTATCTTTTATATAATCACTTTTTCTAAGATCTAATGTATCTACCTCATCCACAACAATGATACCATTCTTTACAGATTGAGATGCTGATATTAGATTACTCACATCTTCAACAAAAATAATATCCTTATTTAAGTAAGCTGCAAGTCCTTGAATTGTTCTATTCTTACCTGTACCACTTGGACCATATAACAGTATACCTAATTGATATGGTATATTATGTTTTAGATACCAATCCTCTTTAGTGATGAATGTGTTGATAACATTCATCAGATTAATTCTATTGATATTTGATAAAATAACTTTATTTAGATCATGTTTAGGTTGCTCTGATATTAAAGTCTGATCATAATACTCCCATTTATAATATCTAGTCTTATCTTGATCTTTACTATTATACATATCTTTCATAAGATCATCAAATAATTTATGTGATCGTCCTAACTTTCGTATAGTGACGAATTCTTTTACTATAGATGCTGCTGATCCTAGTTCTTCTGATCTAATATTAACTATAATTGGTTGATTTTTAAACCAGAAAAATTGTGACCCATAACCTACCTCTTTTATAGTATTATCGTTATACCCATCCAATCCATTCCCTAACTTAATCGCTCTAGATTCATTAGATAATCCTTGATGTAATAAATATCTCATAATAAGATGATATGATGCTTGAGTGTTATTCACAGATAATGTAGTGGTTAAATGTTTCTTAATAATGAACCAAACCATCACAGGTAATTCTCGGATCATATAAGCACTGAATCCAGCCACCCCAGCAATCACAGCTCCTATAGCAAATTCATTCCCATTAAATACTTGCTCTAGATATATATTACCATTAGTGATACCCTGAGTGATGAAATTTAAATCAATCAAAACGGTACCACTACATCAATTACATCTCCTGCTATATCAAGAGTAGTGTTAATCGTTCCTCCTATAAAACAACCTGATAGAGTTAGCGTCATTATTATAACCATCATAATTTTCATAAGTATACCTCATCTATAAATTTAGTTCTAAATATTTCATCTTTATACAGTTTTCTCAAGGACTTCTTATAATCAGGTATTTTATCAGTATACAACATCATAGCTAATCCAAATGCTCCTGAGCTTAAAACATCTCGTCCGTTAATAGCATATCCTTTTCGATCCATTTCTATATGAGCTTTATGATAACTCTCAACCTCCTGAACAAGAGTGTTGTGTATGTTATTAACATACAACTCTCCTTTGTTGATAAGCTCTAATGCATGATTATCATCAATGAATAATTCTCGCACATCATCAAGTATCTCATCTAATACAGCATTGAATAATGCTTTTGGATTAGTAATAGTATCTTTAGCTCGATGACGCTCAAGATACCATAATGTTTTGAGTTTAACGTGCTCTCCTGTAACTTTCTGTATCACATACCCTTCAATATCAATCATATTAGGTACAGATTCAATAAACAAATTTACATCTTCTATAACTTTAACATCAACCCAGTAATTCAATAAACTAGAAATAGATTTAATATATTTAATCTCTAGCTGAGTTAAATATCGACCAGTTTCGTTGTGTCTAACATTAAGAACCACTAAATGATTAGTTTCATGTGATATAACAATGCGATGTAAAGGATTAACTGAACAATATTCCATATTCACTGTATATCCCATATATCCTAAAACTATTAAATCATCTTCTAATTCTTTAGAGTTTTTAATGATATTCATCGCTGCTTGAGCGTGTTCACTGTATAACGATCCTTTGCTTTTAACAGCAAGATTTTTATTAACATCGATGAAAGTGCTTATAAGAGATCCATCCTCTTTCACCATAATTTGCATAGGGTTTAAGAAGTTATGATCTACATCACCCTCATGTAAATTAAAAAACTTCTCAGGAGGTCTTGATACACACTTCCATTCTGAATCATCTTCACGGAATAATGAACCTCTACACTCTAGCGCGTTAAGATTATCATGGAAATCAGACCACGACGCTAAACGGTAATTGAATAACCGATACACAGCTCCATCAGTATGATTAATATCTGTATAAGCAAATGCATCATTATTATCACACAAAACCATTAAATCATTAAACAACATCACGTTTCATCCTTATATATCAATAATAATCCATCATTAAAGGCACCAAATTCTTTGAGTTTCTTTAATCGTATTTGTTCCACTTCTTCTGGGGTAGTACCACGAAGAGACATCAATTTGTATAAAACCTCAATAACATCTGCATACTCTTCTGGATCACTCCAATCTGTAACAGCAAGTTCTTGAAGTTCTTCATGGAGTTTTGTTATTGCCCAATCACTATGATCCTCCGGTAGTGCCTTAGTTAATCTTCTACTCGTAATAACTTCATTATATCCATCTCTTATTAACTTCATAATGCAATAATACCTCATTTTTGTTGATATGTAAATAGTATCATCAAAAATAATTGATGATACTATTCATGATTTAAAAATTGTAAGTATAGGTAACATTAAATCCATTCTCATAATCACTATCTATGTTTCCTGAATTGATAGTGCCGTTTAAGCTGAATTTAAGATCATCAACTTTATTAGGATGAATCATATAAGACACTTCTGTGTTCCATTCTCTGTATTGAGTATCAAGATCAACAGTGCCCGTCTTTTTAATAATATTTCCTATATTATCTCGATTAGTAGCAACAGTTATATCAGCAGACCCAGAAACGATAGATATTGGACTTGATAGTCCTAATGTCCAATTATCATCAGACCATCCGATATCCATACCAATACCAATGGTGTCAGTATAAGAGCTTATTAAGCTATCATTAACAGTGTTACCGCCTGCATAGCCAATATCTAAATTAGCAACCCATCCATCATGATTAGCACCAACTCTTAAATATTGAGTAGAAGCATCACCAAATGATAATGTATCATCATCCATGCCAAACATATCATTAGTTTGTGCTAGTGATATATCTATCAATCCATAATCATATCCTATTGAAAATTGATTGGTTAACTCATTGAATCCCATAATAAGATTACCAGCACTTCCATAAGTAAAGTCATTAAATGACATAGTCTCTGAATTAATGCTAACTGTTTGAGTCATATCAACTTCAAATCCTCTACCATAATCATCAAAGGCAATAGCTTCAGAAAGAATATTAGCACTCATTAAACTCGTGAGAGCAGGTGATATTGTTATAGGTTGAAGAGTCGAAGAAGCTCCTTGAACTGTGTTAGCTGTTGGTAAGGTTAGATCACCAATTGGAGCCATAGCATTTTCGATATTCAGTAATCCGTGACCATATACTTCATCAACTCCTTTAACACCTAAATCTGTTGCTGTTTGAAATAAAATAGAAGCGATCTCTGATCCTTTTAAATGTGGATATTTTTGAGCTAATAGAGCAGCTGCTCCAGCAACCTGAGGAGCGGCCATACTAGTTCCTGATTTTCTAATAGTTCCTCCTCCTTTAGCAGTTGATAGAATCCAATGACCATGAGCTACCATATACCAATCCTTCATAATTCCAGCTTTATTGGAGAATACTGACATCTTATTTTCCTCTAATGATGTTTGAACAGATCCAACTGTAATATATCCTCCAACACCTTTAGTTAAACCAGTATACCCCTCAACACTAGGTAATGCTGCAGGATAAGTACACTCATCACCTAAACAATCTAATCCTGAATTACCGGCTGCGACAACCAATGTAAGATCGTTGTTAATAGCATTAAGTAGCTCATCTCGGAACAACCTTTTGATATAAGCTGATCCACGTTTAGTGCTGATTTTACCTCCAACAGATAAATTAGCAATCTTGGCTTTTCCTGTTGCCCACTTTACCCCATCTCTCAACGTCTCATAACTCACAGTTCCAGTACTATTAGATATCTTCACAGGTAAAATAGTTGCATCAAAAGCGACACCATGTGTTCCGCTGCCATCTCGTTTAGCGGCAATGATTCCTGCGACGTGAGTTCCATGCCCTTTCGAGTTGGTATCATTTGACTGCCCTTCCACTTTATACCAAGCATCATATCCTTTAGCCATATTGATCGGTGCATCTGGATCAACACCTGAATCAATCACTGCAACAGTTACCCCTTTTCCAGTCCATCCCTGCTTGTAAGCGGAGTCTGCTTTAATATATTGAAGACCATTTGCTCTATATTCAACTGTGTTAAAGTCAATATTTTTCTTGATAGGCTCAACTACCTTCTTAACTTCTTTAACAGGTTCAACTACCTTCTTAACTTCTTTAACAGGTTCAACTACCTTCTTGATAAGCGTCTGTTTATCATATTCTTTCTGAAGAAGCTTCTTGAAATTTACTATACTCTTAGCTAGTTTATCAGCTTTTTTCTGCCAAATTGGAATTAACCAGTGGTCTGGATTATTTTTCTTCATATTATCAATCAACTTCTGTTTACCATTCAATACTGATTGATACTTCTCTATACCTGATTTGAGATTGTCGATTCGTTTTGTGTTAGCTACAGGTTCAACTACCTTCTTAACTTCTTTAACAGGCTCAACTACCTTCTTGATAGGTTCAGCTTTCTTAGTGATGTTATCTAACTGAGATTGGAACCTCTTGTATAAACGGTCATATTTCTGAGCACGTTTCTCAAATATTTTAGTTAAGAAGTGGGTTGGACGAGATTTGCTCCAAGATACAGCAAGTGATTTATATCGATCTGCTATCCTCTTGTATATTGGGATAGCTTTTCTCAGATTATCAGCTAAACTAGCTGTTAGAAGAGATGAATCATCTAACATAGACTCAATTTCTGTCATTAATATCGTAGCAGCAGTAACTGCTAATTTATCAGCTTCATCATCTAACCGTTGGATTATTGGATTATCTTCGTGTCCATTATAATGACCTCTAACTAATGTCCACTTATCAATAGCTTTGCTATATACATTAATTCGAGTAATATCAATCGGAGCTGTATCTAATAAAAACAACTCCATATCAACTTTCTCAATTTCTTTCAAATCTTCTTTGGATATTTCTATACCATTTATATCCAAAGCATTAAAATAATCTGTGTAAAAATCTGATACTTCGAATTGAACTTCATCTAATTGATTAGCCATTACATTACTAGTAATGGAAGATGCAATCGCTGCTGCTAAAATTGACTTATTCATAATATATTTCCTTTTCTATAGTTTGTGAGTCTATTATACCATAGAAAACGATAAAGATCAACGATTATTTTACTTTAATCATAACTCTAATATATCCATGAAAATACCTATATTTCTATATGGTTCTTGTTTTTTATTATATTCGTCAAAATCTTTAGCATATATCACACTACCTTCGAACGTATAATTCATACTAATGACATTAGATACATCCCAATTCCTTATATCACCATTAAATCGAGAATCTTTGAACATATAACTCATACGAGTAACATTAGATACATCCCACTTACTTATATCACCATTAAATCGAGAACCATCGAACATTGAATCCATATTAATTACATTAGATACATCCCACTCACTTATGTCACCATTAAAATTAGAGTTTTTGAACATAAAGTCCATATCAGTAACATTAGAAGTATCCCATTTACTTATATCATTATTAAATATAGAACTACCAAACATATAACTCATATCAGTAACATTAGAAACATCCCATTTACTTATATCATTATTAAATATAGAACTACCAAACATATAACTCATATTAGTTACATTAGACACATCCCATTTACTTATATCACCATTGAATTTAGAATTACTGAACATAAAACTCATATTATCAACACTAGATACATCCAAGTCATTAAGATCAGCATCATCAGGCCTCTCTGAAATGATCTTCCTTAAATGTCCACCATCTCTTACTTTAATCATAACTCTAATATCTCCATAAAAATGCCCATGCGTTTCATTGGTATCATGTAAGTTAAATATTCGTCCCATGAATCCGCTTTTATAGGCGAATTGCCAAACATATCACTCATATCAGCAATATCAGACACATTCCATTCAGTAATATCTCTATTAAACTCAGAACCATAAAACATGCTATTCGTGTATATTAATTTAGAGGTCACCCATTTACTTATATCACCATTAAACTTAGAATTTTCAAACATTCTACTCATTCTAATGACATTAGACACGTCCCATTTACTTATATCACCATTAAACTTAGAATTTTCAAACATTCTACTCATGTCAATAACTTTAGATACATTCCATCCACTTATATCACCATTAAACTCAGAATCCCTAAACATTCTACTCATGTCAATAACTTTAGATACATTCCATCCACTTATATCACCGTTAAACTCAGAACCACTAAACATTGATCTTGTACTAGTTAATCTCGATATATTCCATCCACTTATATCACCATTAAATTTAGAATTTTTGAACATCGCCCGTGCATTGAATATATTAGATACATCCCAATCACTTATATTCCCATTGAATTCAGAATCCTTGAACATGGAATCCATATCAATAACATTAGATATATCTAAATCATTAAGATCAGCATCATCTGGACCCATATTAATTATCTCTTTTAAATGATGCTTATCTCTTACTTTAATCACAACTCTAATATTTCTATGAAAATGCCCATATTTCTATGAGGTTCTTGCTGTTTATTATAATCCTTAACATCTATTATAATTGAACATATTAATCACACTTGTTACATCCTAATTACTTATATCACCATTGAACGTTTGAACACATCCTTCATATCAGTTATACCAGATACATCTAAGTCGTTAAGATCAGATCTTTCGTTGATAATATTCTGTAAATGAGTTTCATTACCTATTTTAATCACAATTCCAATATATCTATAAAGAGACCTAAACGTTTTCTAGGAATCGTGTAAGTTAAATACTCATCCCAAGATTTTGCTTTTATAGGGGTATGATTGAACATATAATTATCATCAATTACATTAGATACATCCCAATTACTTATGTCACCATTGAATGGTGAATTATTGAACATAAAACTCATATTAATAACTTCAGATACATCCCATTTACTTATATCACCATTAAATCGAGAATCATTGAACATAAAACTCATATTGGTAACATTAGATACATCCCAGCCACTTATATCACCATTGAATTCAGAGTCACCAAACATATCACTCATATCAGTAACATTAGACACATCCCACTCACTTATATCACCATTAAACTTAGAATTATTGAACATAAATCTCATATTAGTTACATTAGACACATCCCATTTACTTATATCACCATTGAATGATGATGTACTGAACGTGTTACGTATAGTAGTTACGTTGGAGACGTCCCACTCACTTATGTCACCATTAAAATTAGAGTTTTTGAACATAAAGTCCATATCTGTAACATTAGAAATATCCCATTTACTTATATCACCATTGAACTCAGAGTCTTTGAACATATAATCTGTATCTGTAACATTAGACATATCCCATTGACTTATATCACCATTGAAAGTAGATCCTTTAAAAACCCAACTCATATCAGTAACATTAGAAACATCAAGGTCATTAAGATCAGCATCATCAGATCTTTCATTGATAATATTCTGTAAATGTGTTCTATTACCTATTTTAATCATAATTCCAATATTTCCATAAAGAGACCTAAACGTTTTCTAGGAATCGCGTAAGTTAAATACTCATCCCAAGATTTTGCTTTTATAGGGGAATTATGGAACATATAACTCATATCAGTAACATTAGAAGTATCCCATTTACTTATATCACCATTAAATGGTGAATTATTATATAACATATAACTCATATCAGTAACATTAGACACATTCCACTCACTTATATCACTATTGAATTTAGAACTACTAAACATATAACTCATATCAGTAACATTAGAAGTATCCCATTTACTTATATCATTATTAAATATAGAACTACCAAACATATAACTCATATCAGTAACATTAGAAACATCCCATTTACTTATATCATTATTAAATATAGAACTACCAAACATATAACTCATATTAGTTACATTAGACACATCCCATTTACTTATATCACCATTGAATTTAGAACTATTAAACATAAATCTCATATCAGTAACATTAGAAACATCCCACTTACCTATATCACCATTGAATTTAGAACTACCAAACATATAACTCATATCAGTAACATTAGAAACATTCCACTCACTTATATCACCATTGAATGGTGATTGATTGAACATATCACTCATATCAGTAACATTAGAGATGTCCCACTCACTTATATCACCATTAAATTTAGAGTGCATGAACACATTACTCATATCAGTAACATTAGAAACATCAAGGTCATTAAGATCAGCATCATCAGATCTTTCATTGATAATATTCTGTAAATGTGTTTTACTATTTATTTTAATCACTAATGTAGCTCATATACTTATATCGTCCACCTAATGCTTTGGACACTTGTTCATACGTATCTTTTTTATCTAATAATACATTAAATGAGTATGGTCGTTTTGTTCCAGTTCTTGATGCTATATTCAGCATTTTAATATTTTCTTCAGTTAATATATCTGAATCAGTGAAAAGAACTTGATTGAATTTCATCTTCAGTAGTTTCTGTATAATTAAAACTACTCCCTTAGGGAAAATTGTTCCACCACCCCATGATAATTTAAATAGATTTTTCAAGGGTTTCGTAGTTCCGATAAAATCTAGTCTACTTCCATCTTTTGTTAGAATATCCATAGGACGCTTCAACTCAATGTACGTGTGGTTCCGTCCTCTTGGATCTATAATAACCTTATACATAGCATAATCAGAGTCAAACCTGATAATATACACATTTTTCACACCTGTAGATTTACTCTTATCAATCAACTTTAATATATCGATGCTAATATCTTCAATTATACCACTCATACTCCCAGAAGAGTCAAGTACAAACATTAGATTTTGTTCATTTTCCTCATCTTTGATTATACCAGCTTTGATGCTGATCTTGCTGTTAGTGCTAGCTGTTGCTAGAGACGCTCTAGTACGTCTACTCAACTTAGTTATAGACTCCTCTTCTTTAACTTTCTTTTTAGGAATCATCATTCGTAGCAGTTTAAGCCAGTTGATAGGTTTAAAATCAGAATTTTGATTAAGATCTTTGATGTTTTTATCTCTCTCTTCAGCGCGTTTAGTTCGAGAGTCAATTGATTTTCGTCTATCTGCAGCAGATTCATTTTGCTGTTCTTCTTTCATTTTCTTAATAGCATTTTCAATTTCATCAGCAGTCATTTCATCAGCTGCATCAACAATATCATCTGATGATTTTTTCATAGCATCATCCAACAAATCATCTCGCGATTCTCCATCTTGACCATCTTGACCATCTTGACCATCTTGACCATCAGATGTAGAATCTAACTTCTCATGATTATCATCCATATGATGATCCATCTGATCGTCAGCATTCTGTTTCTGAACATCAGTCATAGATTCTATATCTTCTATAATATCATCCTGCATATCATTCATTGTAGTATAATTATCATAGTTATAATTAGATGAATATAATCCAATTGGTAATTGCTCATACCCAGCTTTAACTAGATTAGCATTGCTGATGAAATCACCTAAATAATTCTGGACAATTGGTGTCATACCTTCTTTCTTTGATTGAAAGAAATGATCTCCGTGTATGATATGATATATTTCATGTAGAATTAGAAACTCAATGTACGCTAAATTATCTGATACTAAACCACCATTAGATTTGTATATGCTACCTTTCGGTTTTATCTCTTTATAAGAAGCGTATGTGATTAATTGATTAATAAAGTTAATATTAAATACAATATCACCCTCAGGAGACGCTGATGCAGTATCAACGTTTTTAACCCAATCAGGTTGTTTCACAAAGGACGGCATAGGAGTGTACATGATATTAAGTTTAACACGTTTACCTGTCATAGGATCTTTGATTTTGAGGAAATTCTTATTCTTAACTAGAATATAATTAAAGAGTATTTTAAACTCTTCGACATTGAATTTTTCTGTATGATCAATCTCTTTAATCATACTAAACAATATGCTTTCAATAACATTCTTTCTAGCATCTGCATAGAATCTATCAGGTCCATCTTTCATTTTTTCTAAAGCTATTTCACTTTGAAATTGTACATCTGCTTTAATCGTAGCAACTGATTTACCAGACGTGTCTGATATTTTGTTGATCAAATTGACTACGAAAGGTGTACTCATTGTTGATGTTGAAAATGTAACACCTTTCTGAGATTTAATACCACTTCCAGCAATCTCACTTAAAAAATTCTTCATATAATACCTTTAATTATCATTTAATTATACCGCATCGTGTGTGTTATATAAACATATTATTTTTATTTTCTTTTGCCATATCAATCATCGATATCAATTCATCGTATCGAGTGTATATATTCGTCATATAATCAATGAACGGTATATCATTATACATACCATCATTTTTAAGGATCTTATTCATTAACGGTTTTAAGATCATCTCAATGAATTTATTACTCAATCCATTTGTAATCTCTCCACTATATTTCGACCAATCAACCTTCATCAGCAACTTTCTAATATCGAGTAGATTATCAAATATAACAGCAATATCATTGGTTTGTGATTTCTCTATGAGAACATCACTAATCTCATTGATGATAATATCAACATCATTAGTATCGATTATAGTCTCTAAAATATCTTTAACACCGTCATAATTAAGCAACTCCTCAATAGACTCAGAATCATTGAATATACCTCTCATTGATACAATAGCTTCAGATTGAATACTATTCATCAATTCCTCTATAACAGTATATTGACTAGATAAAGTGGTTTGAATATACAAATCAAATTTACTCATAAACTCAGTATCCACTAAATTGTGTTTGCTGATAATAAACTTAAATGCACCAACCATTGTTTCTTTAACAGCATCGATTATAACATTGATATATTCATCAGATTCAACGTCACTGTAATTAACATCGCTATCATACCCATCAATGATCAAAGCACTTACAACATTCTCAATACTACCGATCATCATATCATCAAATTCACGAGGTGATACATATACAACATTGAAACCATCAGTCCAATAGAAATGTCCATCATTAACATTCAAAGTATTTCCATCTGGATCAACATCTGATTTAAATGTATCAACGATACCATCGAATACTTCTGATACAACGGGACTAATATCAAATCCAATTGTATCTTTGTTATTCTTGTATACAGTTACACTTTTGAAATATTGAAATAATTTAATGTAATTAGCTTCAGCTGTTACGATATCCACTACATCTTTCATATGATCAGTTAAGGTTTCCGCACCTACATCTACTGGATTCATAGCTCCTACAATCATAATATCTTTAGGGATTTCAACTTGACCTACTTTCTTATCTAGTATCAAAGCTCTGATACCATTAAAGACTGATGGAGTAGCAACACGAGTAATCTCATCTAAGAATAGTATATGAGTATACTTATAACCGTTTACAGGCTCTATTGATTCATCATAATCAGCCATGATTTGAGCATGTAGAGGAGGTGTTGTAAACTCTGTTGTTGTTACACCCCCATTAGTTGATGGAGTAGTTAATCCGATTACATCTTCTGAATTTAATACAGAGCAATCAATATCAATCTTCTTGAGTGAGTATGTTTCACATATATTATCAATAATCGTTGTCTTACCTAAGCCTGGTTTTCCAGATATGATAGGAACATATTTACGATCGTTACCCATCTTCAACTTAGATTCAATCTGACCAGAAAGATTATCTCTCCAATCTTCATCTTCTATAACAACGATATCTTCAGCATTAATATCAGATGAATCAGTAATCAATTTCTTAACTAGATCAGCATATTTAGGATATAAACTAGATAATTCTCCAGTCTCATAATCTTTCATATTATCTCTAATATACGTCAACAGTCTATTAGCTGCTATATTACTTGATGCTGGTATATTAGCATTCACATATTTGATAATTTCTTCCCAACGTCTCGGTGACACTCTAATTTCAGCTTCTGTAGATTTATCTTTAACACCCATTTCTTCATCTTTGAGTGCATCAATAAACGCATTATACACTTCAGGTGTAATGGGATCCTGTTTATCACCTATTTCTTCACCGGTTATTGGATCAATATTAGTGAACTTATCAGCCATATATGTCATGAAACCAGCAGCTTCAGGTTTATCAAACTCAACCTCTTGGAATTGCTGGTTTAATGCTATACCGTCCAAGGAACCATCAGAATCATCCATATTAGATGAGTAAATGATATATGTATTAGCTGGGATCGCAGTAGTACCAATCTTACCATTCAATATAGTTCTGAATAAATTCTGAATCCTAGTGGATCCTGAACGGAAGAACTCATCAATGAACAATACATTAGTATAATTTAACGAAGCAATTACATTTTTTAACTGTGCTGCTAAAGGAGCTAATGCTCTATTAGCTTTAAGGAATTTTTCATATTCAACATCTTTGATTGGTTTTGCTTTTCTAAGTGTTGTGATTAGATTTGAATCAGCATTAACAACTTCAAATGATGACCCAATTTCCTCAAATGATGATTCATGTTTAGTATCAGCTACACCACGTTTAACGAGATAAGGAACGTTAATGATGTGCTCTTCTGATACATGAGGAGCTTCAATTGTAATCACATTCATACGCAACAACGACATAACAGTTTGAACTGAACTCGTTTTACCTGTGCCAGGATCACCAGTTAATAATAATCTACCTTTGCTGGTACCCATCATATTTTTAAGGACTGTTTTAGCGAACTTCTCTATTTTATCTCCTTTGATTGCTGATGGGATCTTTAGTTTCTTAACTTTACCTTTAGATAACTGTGATACCTTCACTTTGACATTGTCATCCACTTTACTGGGAATAACATTAATAGAGATTTTTTTATTATGAATTTTTGTAGCGAAATGCTTAAAGAAGTAAGCAACTTCATCTTTATAAAATGTCTTGATTCTAGGATCTAATTTAAAATAATCATTAAATACGTTATGGAACTCAGGATCTCTGAAACTTCTAAACTCTTTTCCAGCAATAGAATGGAAGAATTTAACTAAATTTTTACTATTTATATTAAGTCCTGTATTTTTTCTTTTGAAAATTCCTTTAACTACAACTTCGTTTACTGATACTTCATCCGCAGAATTAAAATCTCTAAATTTTTTCATTTTAACTCCACGCCATCAATCTTTCAAATTGTTCTGGATTCGCTTCTCTTAGCTTCATATATTTGATATAAGTATCATAATATTCAAAATTATCAGTGCTAAGCATCGGAATTCTAAACCGTTGTTCTGTTGTAGGATCTAATTGCTCCCAGTAATAGTCATCAGATTGTGATGAAAATGTTTGAATATCAGTTGAATCTTCTAATATTTTGTCTATAATGTTACTGAAATTGTGCATGAATAGTATCCTTAGTTATTAATATATTACCCTTTTATTTATCGCTATTATATCCAATATTATTAGGTAAACTCTTATCCTTTCGCAATTCTACAAACACTGGAAGGAATAGAGAAGGTGCTTTTTTACCTTTACTATTGATGATAGCATTATACTGAACCTCAATTATACTCCCAATCAACTCATCCCTTCGATCCCAGAATAACGTTCGTTGAGCATCTGATAATCCAGTTCCAACATCCACTCTAAGCGTATCAGAAGCATCAGTCACAGATATTGATCCCAAACGCCCTTTATGCCGCCCAGAACCTTCATTTAGACCTGTAATTTTCAAATCAATATCTAACACTTCTTTCATTTTCACACAATCACGACTTCGTCGATTCTCCCAAATAGAATCTCGATTTTTGAGTATTATACCTTCTTCTCCCTCAGCAACTTTAATCTTATATAATTCTTGAGCTTGTTCATGAGTGTAAATAATAATATTATCAATTGTAGATACATTCACACATTCTTCAACCATACCCTTTAGATCATCAAGACGTTCCTCTGCTCCTTTATTATACTTCCCTTTCCAAAAATCATCCAAAGGAACAATATCCCAAGCAACCATTTTCATTTTCAATTTATCTTTATCAGAAGCTGTGAAAGCTATACAACTATTCATGATACCATTACCAGTCTTCCTATCAAGAATTATATTATCTTCGTAAGCTAACAACTCTCCATCTATAACGTATCGTCCAAAAGGTAGATCAGAGAATTGTGATGTTATATCAATAACACGACCATTACGAGTGTAACAAGTTATATCACCTCCATCTACGATAACTTCTAAACGCCCTCCATCCATTTTCGTTTGCGCTAATATACCCCTTTCAAAATCAATTCTAGCTAGATTCTTCTCATTAAATGATGAAGCTAACATAACAGGGAATTCCTTAATGAAATCATTTCCCCATACCTTGTTTACTGTTTTATATGATACACCACATCTAAGATCCTTCTTAATAATCATTTCAAGAATCGGAGCATTTAAAGAAGATTGTTCAGATAACTCTTTACTCAATGCATCAATAGCAGCATTACCAGTAAGCTCTCTACTAATAAGTAATTCGAGTGTAATAAATGAATCTTCAAGATTATATGATTCTTCTGCATTTAGATAAGACGGAATTTTTTTAATGCCGAATGTAATCATAGGATCGAGTGCATACTTAAAAACTTGTTTAAGTAACTCATTATCTTTGTGTTCATTTAGAATAGCAAGTTTCTCAGTTTTCTTACTTGTTACTGTCAACGCATTTAGTATATCTTTAATATTCATACTGTACCTCCTCCATTTGAACCTAGAAATACCCAAGTGATAATCAACATAACTATTACAAATATAAGCATATCAAATATCATTATAAATCTCCATCATAAAATTAAAATCAACCTCCAATCTAAAAATTCCATTAGATAAATCAACAAACCCATAATTAGTAAGTCCAGCGATTAAAAACATAACAACGAGTGACCATCCCATCAATTTAATCATCAGCCATCGCCTCTAAAGTTCTATTAACTGCATTAACAGCATCTATACCAATATCACAATAATACCCACTTTTAACAATTAATGCTTCCATTGCTTTGATGATCATCTGTTCTTTCAATGTTTCATTTACGTTACAAGATATATCATCTGAAAATATCCTCTCTTTTGATAAATCACCAACCCATATAGACTTTATAACGATACCATGCGAATCATACATAGTCCATTCACATTCTTCTGGTTCAAAAAGGTAGAAGTAAACATAATTATTCCAATCAAACCAACCTCTTTTAGTTTCATATAAACTAGATGCATCTCCTCGTGCTAACATACTTCGAACACTATCTTCATCAGTATAATCATCTTTTAATACATCTAACAGTGAATCACCATCACAATGATTGTATATCGATTCAATAGTTCCATCTTCATTCAAAATACCAACTAAAGCATTTGTACTCATAATTGTACTCCTAATATTTTATTGAAACCAATACTCTTCAAACTAATAACTATAACACTAGTGAAAATTATCAAACCTAAAAACACCGCCATAAAATCATACATATTAATATCTCCATTTATTGTATGTCTATTATACACTAGAAAATGATAAAAGACAACAGTTATTTTCAACTTAAAATATTTTCTTTCTAGTGGAGTAATGTGGTATAATAATGATTAGAATCACAGAGAAGCTTCATCCATCGTAACTTCTTGATGTTAACACTCATCTATTAAATATACTCAAAATAATCGTAAAAATGATAATACCACCCAACATTATCATAATAAACAGTAAGCTATACAACAAAATAACACCTACAATTCCCCCAACTAAAGAGCTTAATACCATAAACATTATTCTATAATACCAGTTCTCTAATTCTGTGAAAATATAACCAGTAGCTGTACCAATAATACAACCTAAAATAAAAAACAAAATATCAATATATGTCAAAAATTCCATCATACACTATCCAAAACTTTAACTGCTTTTTTAATCAAACGTTTAACCTCCACACTTCCTTTACCAAATATATCTACATATTGTTTCAATGGAGAGAATTCATCAAGCCAAGCTTGATCCCATCCATATATCTGAATGAATACAGGTAAATCAACCGACCCAAATGCATCAATTTCATCAAGATCTTGTCTATACTCAATCCCCTGCTTTAAACTTCTTCCCATTTCTTTTTGTATAATATCAACAGGTTTTCGAGAATATTGATATACATGACGCATTTCATGATGATAAGTTGTATGCGCATCTTCTTCGATAAGGTGATGAGGTGTAGTTATCTCATATGTATCAGGATTTATATAAACTGCGAATGTGATTTCTGGTTCATCATCCCAAATCATCTGAGATCCATCAAAAAATCCCCCTATAATAGTAACCCCTATTTCAGATTCAGGTGAATCATAAAACACCACATCTGAATCTAGGTATGATGATACCAACCAACCCTCAAGCTCATTAATATTCATTTGTACTTGCTAATAACATCATCAATAAGTTCAATAACAGTATCATCAAAATCAGTTCCTGCTAATGTTACATCAAAATCTCTAGTCATATTATCGACTGCATCATAAAACCCGTTGTCATAAGATTCAACGTTATTTATTTCAACCAATTCTTTTAATTTTACAATATCATCAATTAAAGTGTTATACACATCAAGTATTCTCATCTGAAATTCTCTATCATTTACATCAAATTCAAGATTATAAATCTCAAGTTGGTTGAGTAGTGTGTTATCATCAAAACAATCTCTATATTTCATATTATTTTCCTTTCGTGAATGTATAGTATATCACGAATATCTGATAATGTTAATAGCTAATAAATAAACATATGAAAAGTGATCAACTATATGTATTAGAATGCAACGGGTATTATAAAATAGGAATAACGAATAATATCACAAATAGATTGAAATCGTTACAAACTGGTAATGCTCATGAAATCAATGTCATTCACATTGAAGAACGCTACAAACCTGAAAAAGCGGAAAAATATCTTCACCAAAAATTCTCAAATAAACGGTTAAAAGGTGAGTGGTTCAAAGAAGTTACATTACATGAGATTCTAGTAGCGTTAAAGTTGTTTTTAGATCAACCTATTCACCCAGAAGAATTCAATTAATACCTTCGTTTACCTTTTCTTGATATAGAGTCTTTACTGCTATCATTGAATTCAATCGGCTTCTTGATTATCCATTTTACAAATTTCTCTATATTCTTATCAGTTTTAATCATATCCAAAGTATTGTATAAATGTAACATATCTCTCTCAGAGAAAAGTGAATGTAACTTCATATGACACACTTTATGTAAAGTTAATAAATTAGAATCATCTCGTTTACCTTTAAATGTTTTAGGTATCAGATGGTGCATAGAGATTTCATTATCAGGTATATCTCTATCACACAATTCACACTTAGACAATTTCATTGATTAATGTTCCTATAACATCTTCATTATTAGCTAATTTTTCTTTGATTGCATCGATAATTGCTCTAGATGTTTCGGATGGAATTTCTCGAATGACTTTATCAGTAGTAGTATCTGTTATTTTTATTACCGAGTGATCTTCAACCATCTCAAATCGAACTGAGTGATTCTGATTATATAACGCTTTGTTCACGTTAATGATATCAGTTTCAGTAACATTAGCAACAGTCTCAGTTGCTTTAAGATCTAATGCATCTACTTCAATAACTCTAGAATTATCTCGATCTGGTACCATTGCTCCTGGAATAGAAATTGATGATGAAATGTTAGTTTGTATTACTGAAGTATCCATTATTTACCATCCGTTTAGTAACGTGCCTATAGTGCTTTGAACGATCATCAATTTTTTGAAGTCACGTGTTTTGATAGCAGAGTTAAGAATGTGTATAGATTTGTAATATTATCTTGTGCTGCATCAAATCCAGCAATAGATGCATTAAGACGTGTCACCATACCCGTTTGAGCAGCGTTTAAATCATTTTTACCAGTTGATAACATTTTACCAACTTGACTCATACGAGTATCTGTACGGTCAATAGAACCCATAACAGGGCTTTGTAGATTGGAAATTCCAAACATAATAATTCTCCTAAGAATTGTAATTAAATAATGACCAAAGTGGCCTTTGTTTTACTATTTTAGGAGTTTGCAAGATCTGTTCTTTGACAGTATACTATACAACTCAACATCTATTCTGCCGGTTATTTTAAGGGAATCCGATCAATCCCTATCTTTATTTATCTTAAAACGTTAAAATTGCACATTTTTAACATATTATACCTAATTTAGAGCTGGCGCGGATCACAATAATCCCCCAGCGCTAAGCGATGCAAGGAGATTACATCATATGCCCAGGATATTCGGATCATTCTATGATCTCTCGTTCTTCTTTTATAGTCTCCACCCTCAATACTGTAACACACTTATTATCAACACAATACTCAATTTCGTTACTTTTAATCGATGTATCAGATCTAGGTGATTTAACAACCTCAATAGGTCCATACAACTCTTTATAAGCAGGTGATATGATATAAGTTAATTCCATCACAACATCCCCGAATCCAAATGAATATACGGGTGTGTTCCCAACAACCAACATCATAAAGATGACGTTTTTCACTTAAAATCTCTTAAACGCTTCAGAAGCTTTATTATGATCCCCTTCACTATAAGTGTTAATCTCAATCACTTGTGGTTTATTATAATCACCTTCAGTGAATTGAGGACCATCTAATGATAGAGATACAAGAACGTAAGTTCTATAAAATCCAGTTGAGTCTTTGAATGCAGCCTTCTCTATAATATCATATCCACGAATCGATACATCTTTAAATCCAGATTTCGATACACTCTCACTTTCTGATGTTGTTCGACCTTGTCCACCTGAACTATTATCAGCAGTATAAGATTTGAACTGAGCACCTACATCAGAAGCAATCTTATCTCCTAATGACACTTTAGCAGAGTGAGTAGCCTTTTTCATACTGAATTGAAGGTCATCTGAGATACCTGTACCTGATGCATAAATCACATCATCATCCTCTGGAAAATTTAAGTACCAACTCGGTACTTGTGTTTCTGGTCCCATAGTAGATAAATCAGAATCATTTGATGTTAGTGGATTCGTTACACATCCAGATAATGATGCAGTAATCGCTCCCGCTAATAATAGTTTAGTGTGTATCATAATATATCTCCCGTTATGTTGTCTGTAATTTAATTATACCACGAAAAGAGGAGTTTGGTAATCAATTTTTAATAATTATTTTACAAATCTAACACCTTCATAAATTTCCTACCGATTCTTTTAAATGGCAGTTGTTTCTTAATATAATCTTCTATTGAATCTGCTGGAATTTTATTACCTTTGAACATAGAGGTTGTATACATCACTTTAGAAGTATTCCACTTAGAAATATCTCCATTGAATTGAGAATTATAGAACATATAACTCATATTAGTTACTTTAGAAGTATCCCATTTAGAGATATCTCCGTTGAACGGAGAATTTATAAACATTGAGTATGTACTAGTCACATTAGAAGTCTTCCATTTAGAGATGTCCCTGTTGAATGGAGAATTATAAAACATATAACTCATATTTTTCACTTTAGAAGCATTCCATTTAGATATATCCCCATTGAATTGAGAATCTTGGAACATACTAGACATATCAGTTACTTTAGAAACATTCCATTTAGAGATGTCCCCATTGAATTGAGAATTATAGAACATATAACTCATATTAGTTACTTTAGAGACATTCCATTTAGAGATATCCCCATTGAATTGAGACTCATAAAACACAGAATCCATATCAGTCACTTTAGAAACATCAAGATCATTTAAATCTGCATCATCTAATCTTTCATTAATAATACTCTTTAGATGTGCCTTGTCGCTGATTTTAATCATAAATCTAACATCCTTGTATATTCGTACTCTACTCTTTTGTACGGTAACTGTTTCTTAATATAATCTGCTGGAATTTTACTGCCTTTGAACATAACACTCATACTATAGAAACATTCCATTTAGAGATGTCTACGTTGAATTTTGGTAGCGAGCCATGGTAACGCTCCATGCTAAAAGGGATATGAACCCAATCCAGTCCTTGACTAACTCGCTATTGATTATTTATCACTTTCAGCATTAGATATCTTGAATTCTTCACCATTCTTACCAGCGTGATATGCTATTTGCATTAATGTTGGAATCAAGTACACATCATTGAAATTCCAGCCAAGATTATTGTCTCCACCTTCATACACTTCAAATACATTTTCGCTATTAACATTAATCCGATAGAATCTCTGATACCCGTTATCTTCTATGTATTTAACACTACTAACTAGTCTGTTCAATTAGTAATCTATCCAATTTACTTAGAACTAACTTTCGGTAAGGTAGCAATTAACTTACTGCTGATTAGGCGTTATCATTTATTTACAACCTTTTCTATATGTATATTATACTCTAAATAATGATAAAAGTCAACGATTATTTTAATTTATCTTAACATATATTATAGATAAATATAATCAATATTAACAAGGAATAACATGAACGAAAATACAATAGTAAACAATGCAGCTCAATATAATTTTAATGATGTAATCACAAATTTTCAGGAGCTTCCAACTTTATCATTAATGCGTGAAATTGCTACTATAGTACCAATGAAATTACCAAGTGGTAAGATAATAAACATTAAGAAACAAACTGGTTCAAATGCTTATGAAGCAGTTGAAAGTGTTCTTCAAGTAAATACCGATACATCTAACCCACTACAAACTGGTTTATCTACAGAAGCTATTAAAGATATATCTATTCAATATGGAGATACAGGACAAAATTATGCAAGTAAATTATTGAAGAGTATAGTAGAATCAAATGAAGATTATACGTTACTAAATTATCTCGATAATAACTCATTATCTACACCAGTTTTAACATTATCAGATAAAGGAAGCTCTGAAACATCATTATTCGAGATCACTCAGAGGGTACAAGAATTAGTGATGAAAATGAATACACCTAATTTCCGAACGTATGATGCCTTTGTTATCCTTCCATATAAAGCAGCTGCTAGTATATCAGCATTGAATGCGTATATTGGAGGAAGTGAATATGTAACATCTAGAAGCAAAAGATTAATAGTTGGACGTGTAGGTAAAACTCTATACTATGTAAATCCAGACATTAGTGCAACTAAAGCGTTCATAGGACTTAAAGAGGAAAATGATGAATTCGGTGCTTCTTCATCTTTAATAATGGGAACTTATCAACAAGAAATTGTAACAAGCACATTCTCCAAATCTATGCAAGATAACATCGGAATCATCAATAGATATGCTTTAGCAATGAATCCATTATCTTCTGTCGGTTCCGAAATGTTAATGAAATTTGATATCAATTAAACTGAGAGCGTATACCCATAGCAACTGCTGAATAAAAACTCGTGCCTGCTTTAAGTAACTTATCATTGAAATAAAAATCTCTTAATATTACATCACCATTACACCATCCCCTTTCTACTAGCAAATATCCTTTTTCCTCTAGTAGAGTTCTAGTTGCTTCAAAACTAGGATGGTTAATATGACTTAATGAACCATATTTTTTACCAGACTCGTCTATTATATTTATTATCACTGGTACATCAGATAAGAATTCAATATCTATATACACCCTTAAAACTTCTATTTGACTGTTTTCATCAATCGAGTTATATTTAACATCATATGTCATTGATATTCTCCTCCAGTAACAAGTTAACATGCTTAATACTTCAAATGCGCCTCCCTGCAACGGAATTGAACCGCCAATATGCATTTGTGACCACACACTCAGGGAGTCAAATACTATACATGTCATTGTCGCATTGACCCCTTATGACCTCGGGGCACAGGGTCTTATTCGCGTGCCCTTTCCCCCGGATAGATTCGAACTATCTATCGTATAGCATAACAAGGCTACTTCAAACCATTAAGGTTTTCCACCACCTAGTTCCAATTAGATGAGATAGCGTGAGTGTTTTATTTACTAACATAGCAGTATGCTCTGCTCGTATCAATTATCGTAGATAAACCGTAACGTCATTATCCTCGCTAAGCACCTTATACTCTAAGATCAGACCACTATTTTACTTCAATGGTTATGAAGGGAATTTACAAGGACAAATAATATACTAAAACAAGTGTAGCTAGACTTACTGAACATATTAACATTCCTATCTCCGATTCCTCAGTTTTTGCAGTATGCAGTGAAATTAATAAGCTATCACCTGCTTCAGTATGTTCAATGCCATCGTAATACTTAAAGTAATTTTCAGCAGAGTCTCCTGCAATATAATCTTGTTGAGATGTAACATCTCACAGTGTTTCCAGCTTGTAGTAACTATCTTCACATTCATCTACTAATCTATAATATACAACTGTCACTTTTCCATCCACTAACCATTAAAAACGTATACCAAGTACATTCCCAAGGATCTTTATAAAATTTAGAATCAAATTCATCCCAGAATAACCACTTTATAACAAAGAAGAAAGGAAATCCTAAAAATAATATAGGTGTTAACAGCCGTTTAATTAGTAATTTCATATTTTACCTTTTTTAATAAATTTATTTTTTATTGTGAGCATATGCTGATGCAATAATAATAACTTCTCTCATAAAAGAAATACCATCAGCAATAGACAAGTTATCAGCTATAGCAATAGCGTTCCATAGCAATACTTCAATATCCACTTTCTTAGCATTACCCTCAAATTCAAATTTTGGATGCTCTTCTTTCATTAGGCGCATATCAGCGGATATATCGATAACTCCGTTATCATATTACTTACCTGTCACTGTATTATCCACGATTAGATAGATATGGTCGTATAAATCTTTTTCTGTCTCCACTCCATTACTATCTTCAAAATTTTGAAATAATAACACCAAAAAAACAATAACCCAACCAACATTATTATAATTGTAATTGTAATTTTTTACTTCATTCATTTTACTTCTCCTATTTAATTATTCTTCTGGTTCCAACAATCTGAAAACTAAGCTTAGATTATGATAATCCATACTCACTGGAGAGTGTTTACATTCTCTAAAAGACTCGTACAACTCTGATACATCAGTACCAGTGATTGTTAATTTTCTAACCACCTCTGGACCTAACATTTCTCTAAAATCACGTTCATCAAAAAATTTAATCATTGTAACAATTCTCCTCTTTACACAATTCAATGTAATCATCATAAATATCATCTTGATCCATTGCTATAGCAATAGCAACTCCTCTAATTAAATCATACGCAGTTTCTGGATCAACTTCCGTTGAGTCATAATTAATATCAATATGCTCTTTAATATTATGTAACATCTCTTCGTATATTATATTCATTTTAGTTTCCTTTCTTGCTTTAGTAAGGTCTATTATACAGGATTTGAAGAAAAAGTCAACAGTTATTTACTCATTTAACTCTTTGAATTTAAATAAAATGTTAAATTAAATTCTAGATGTTTGGAGCACATGATTGGATTCGAACCAACGACTATACAGATTTGCAATCTGTTCCATTAAACCACTTTGGTACATGTGCATTAATTGGATCTCCTGGAAGGATTCGAACCTTCATAAACAGATTCAAAGTCTATTGTCCGACCATTAGACGACAGGAGAAATGTTATTTAAATATATTATCAAAGTCAGATTTTGTTACATAATATCCAAATTCTTCCATCAACATCCTTTTAACATATATATTTGGAAGTCTGAATATTCCAGGAATATCATCAAAACCTGCCATCGTTGCTACTTCAACCACAGCACCAGAACGGCATACGCCTGCAACACAATGAACTACTATATTCATATCACCGTGCTTCGCTTTTCTAATTAAATTTGCGATGTCTCGTGTTTGTGCTTTTGTTATTCTAGACTCCCAACCAACATCATCAGAACATTCAACATCTGTAAATTCAAACTGATGCATACTTTTGAACTGATGATTAGGCAACGGAAATTCCATACCAGGATCAACAATCTGTATAAGCATTGAGTTTGTTCCTGGATTCACGTGAACTCCTGTAACAATATCAGCATATGAAACATTTTGTATTTTCATTTTATTTCTCTATTGTTAGGATATTATTGGCCCACGACCCATTGGACAATTCATATTAGTACATACATATCCAGTAGTGCCGTTAAAATCCATTCCACATAGATTGCACACTGGGGATTCAGATTTAAAAGTTGGTGGAGTCGGATAATACAGAGGTATATCGTTATTATTCTCTAATTCTTCCAATCTAGCTTCTAATTCAGTAATTCGTTTAGCTTGTTGATCATCAACTACCGTTAACTGTTCAAATAAATCGTATTCTGCTTCTGTCATATCTACATTTCTCCTGAAATTAATTACCACAGTTATTAATATTACACTATAACATTTCATGAAATAGTATTTAACTTTAGTATACCATATAAAATAATGAAAGTCAATAGCGAATAACTATTCAACTGTATATAAAATGGCGGAAGCCTAGGGGATCGAACCCTAACGCCCGTTTCAGAGCTAACTGTTTTCAAGACAGCATCCGTCGCCAACCATCGGATGGGACTTCCAATTTAGTACCTTGAGAGGATTCGAACCTCTATATAACAGTTTCGAAGACTGTAGCCTTTCCATTAGACTACAAGGGCATTATGTAACATGGTGGGCCTTCCAGGAATCGAACCTAGACTCAATCCATTATGAGTGGAGTGCTTTACCTTTAAGCTAAAGGCCCTTTATTGGTGGAAGACAGAATATTCGAAATTCTAACCTTGCGGTTCACATTGTTTAGCAAACAAGTCTAGTCCCTGACTAGTTTATCTTCCGTTTGTTGGTGTCCTCTGGAGGAATCGAACCTCACGCCATCCACCTAACTCTTGGATCAGTTTAGAAG
>Ga0233445_1000727_pt1 | contig 31452 bp, 44 predicted proteins | sample SI_124_October20_5_FD_182779 | JGI IMG/M metagenome (GOLD analysis project Ga0233445, IMG submission 182779) | Seawater microbial communities from Saanich Inlet, British Columbia, Canada - SI_124_October2016_100_MG | ecosystem: Environmental > Aquatic > Marine > Inlet | place: Canada: British...
ATATTTCGAATGTAGTCAATCCGAATCGGAAGACTATTTAAAACTATTATCAAAAAAACAAATTAGAGAATTGGTATCTAAATACGGGTATACCGATAAAGAGTTAAAACAAATGGGAATATAAAATGAAAGTTATTAAAGAATCTAGCACAAAAAAAGAAGTAAATTCTTATTTAACAGGTGATGGTGGTGATGTTGTAGCATTGATGGAACTTGAATGGCCAGAGATGACAGAAGAGTTCAAAAAGATACAACGAGAACAATACGAATTGTTCTTACATAAACAACACGATTACGGCCCTGGCAATATTAGTGTCGGAACACAATTACAAACACCTGAGGAAGTAAAACTTTCTCTTACGGGATTGTGGTTTCGTATGAATGATAAACTACAACGAGTAAAAACTCTATTGATGAATAATAGAGAATCGGCTGTAAAAGATGAACCATTAGAAGATGCATTTCTTGATGTATCTAATTATGGTATAATGGCAACTATTGTAAAGAATGGCAAATGGGGCAAGTAGAAACTAAACAAGTTAATATAAGTTATTCTCAATATTCTATGTGGGCACAATGTCCGTATAGATGGAAATTAAATTACATTGATAGATTATCCAGCTTTACAGATAGTATTCATACTTTATTCGGTACAGCGATGCATGAAACTATGCAAACTTGGATACATTGTATTTATAATAAGACAGCTAAGTTAGCAAATGAATTAGATTTGGAAGATTTACTACTTTCTCGAATGAAGACACTTTACCACGAGAAAATGGAATTGGAGGGGGCAGAACATTTTACCACTCCCGAAGAATTAACAGAATTTTGGAAAGATGGATGTGCAATTTTAGATTTTCTTAAAAAACGTAGAGGTGATTATTTTTCTAAAAAGGGTTATGAACTATTAGGAATAGAAACTGAACTAAATTTTCCACTAAAAGATGGAATTATGTTTAGAGGATTTATAGATTTAGTTATTAAAAATAAAATAACTCAAAAAATAAAAATTATAGATATAAAGACTTCCACGATGGGTTGGAATAAGTGGATGAAAGCAGATAAGAATAAAACATCACAACTTTTGTTATATAAACAGTTTTATTCAAAGATGTATGATTATCCAATTGATAAGATTGATGTAGAATACTTTATTGTTAAACGTAGATTGTATGAAAATGTAGATTGGCCTCAAAAAAGAGTTCAATATTTTGCACCAGCAAGTGGTGTACCATCTATGAATAAAGTAATACTTAATTTAAAGAATTTTGTTAAAGAGGGCTTTGTAAACGGAAAGCATAATACGGAACATACTTTTAAAAAGGAAGCGTCCAAGAAAAACTGTAGATGGTGTGAATTTAACCAGACGGAACATTGTGATGCGGGAGTGAAATAATGGGATTACAGAAAATTAGTTTAAGAATGTATCTACCACATTTATTGGAAAATAAAAAGACATTAGAATTTTTAACAGCCACCTACGAAGAATTAAAAAATCCAACAATTTTATATTTGTGGTATGATAAGAAAGAAGATAAAGTTGAACCAAAAAAACTTAAATCTTTTATAACTGCGTGGGAACGTAGGGATCATTATAGAACTTTTATACATACCAAATTGGTTTCAGGCCCTCAAAATTTTATATGGTTTGATATTGTGCCTGCTGGAATTAATACATCCGAGGTATCTGGTAGGTTTCAATATCATTATTATAATTCGGATAAATTGGTGGACGGTATTAAACAATTTAAAGAAATTGTAGATTTTTGTTCTCATAATAAACAAGTTAAAAAACAAAAAAGAACTGACTGAAAGTATAAATGAAGATAGGTATCGTAGGTAGTAGAGAATACGAGAATAAATTAAAAATAAAAGAATTTATTTTTCAATTGAAAGAAAAATTTGGAGATGAATTAGTAATAGTTAGTGGTGGTCAAAAAGAGGGGGCCGATGGTTACGCTAAGAAATTTTCACTTGGATTTGATGTAAAATACGCAGAATTTCCACCAGTACATTACTCATATAATCAACATTGTGTATTAAAGCGAGGAAGATATGGACAAAAATATTATGTAGGAAACTTTTTCGCGAGAAATAAACTGATAGCGGAATATAGTGAGATGGTGGTAGGTTTCATACCAGAAGGAGCTGTATCAAATGGTACAAGGCATACTTTAAGTGAGGCAGAGAAGTTAGGAAAACGAATATTAATAATTAATTAATGAGATAATATATATTTATATATATATGAATATATTGGAAAGATGTTATGGATAAGTTACACTTAACATCGGTAAAGATATTAAAAAGTATCCATTTAAAATTTAAACGTAAATGTTTAGAAGATGAATTTACATTACAAAAATTTGTAAATAGGGCACTCGATATATATAACACCGATGAAGAATTTAAAGATAAAATAAAAAACTATGTGGATTTAGAAAAGTCAGGTAGCATGTTATGAATAAAAAGAAAATATTACTACTCTCAGACGATTTACGAATGTCGAGTGGAGTAGGTACAGTTTCGAAGGAATTTGTATTAGGTACAATTAATCATTACGATTGGGCCCAAATTGGTGGAGCTATAAAACATCCCGATGAAGGTAAAGCGGTGGATATGAAAGATGCTCTAAAAGAAGATTTTGGTATAGATGATGGTTATTTAAAGATATATCCTTCGAGTGGTTACGGTAACCCTGATATGTTAAGGTCAATTTTGAGATTGGAAAGGCCAGATGCTATAATGATTTATACAGATCCAAGATTTTGGATGTGGTTATATCAGATGGAAAGAGAGATTAGGTCACAGATACCTATTTTCTATTATAACATTTGGGATGATTTACCATATCCTATGTGGAATCAACCTTTTTATGAGAGTTGTGATCTACTTATGAATATTTCTAAACAAACGGTTAATATTGTAAAAAATGTAAGACAAAATAAACCAGTAGAAGATTGGCAATGTACATATGTTCCACACGGAATTAATTCAGACGATTTTAAACCAATAGATGATACTGATGCTAAGTTCGTACAGTTTAAAGATGAGTTATATCAAGATAAAGAATATTCTTTTATTGTTTATTTTAATAATAGAAATATTAGAAGGAAAAATCCTGGAGATGTTTTAATGGCATTTAAAACTTTTACAGATAAGTTATCTGAAGAAGAACGAGAGAAATGTGCATTAGTGATGCACACACATCCAGTAGATAATAATGGAACTGATTTACCTGCAGTGGCCGAAGCTTTGATGCCAGATTTAAATGTAATATTTTCTGGAGCAAAACTTGATACCGCCCAAATGAATTATTTGTATAATATAGCGGATGTTACTATTAATATCGCATCCAATGAAGGATTTGGTTTAGGAACGGCAGAATCAGTTATGGCAGGAACACCAATCATTGTAAATGTTACAGGTGGTATGCAAGACCAATGTGGATTTAGATACAAGGGTAAGTTATTAACCGCTAAAGATTATGAGTGGGTACATTCTTTACATAATAAAAAAGAATGGAAAGATAATCCTGATTTGACTTGGGGTGAATGGGTAAAACCTGTTTGGCCAGCATGTAGGTCATTACAAGGTTCAGTACCAACACCATATATCTTTGACGACAGAAGTGATTATGAGGATGCTGCAGATCAAATTCACGAGTGGTATAAAGTACCAACGGAAGAACGAGATAAGATGGCTTTAAAAGGCAGAGAATATATGTTGAGAGATGACACAAATCTTTCAGCTAAAGGAATGTGTAATAGATTCATAGAAGATATGGATACGGCATTCGAGAAATGGACACCAAGAAATAATTTTGATTTAGTAGAGGCGTAAATGAGTAATAAACCAAGAATGCTAGTTACAGCACCAGTTACAACACGAAGTGGTTATGGGGCACATGCAAGAGATATAGTTTTATCTTTATTAGATTTAGACAAATACGATGTTGCAGTTTATCCAGTTAGATGGGGAAATACGGCAATGGATTATTTGGATGAGACTGATAAACAACATAAACGAATATTAGATGTGTTGCTTTATGAGTTAAGTGAGAAAACATATCCACAACCAGATTATCATGTTCATATAGTAATTCCAAATGAATTTCAACAATGGGGAAAAACCTATAATATAGGAATTACTGCAGGTACAGAATTCACTGCAATTCCTGGAGAGTGGATTGATGGATTGAATAAAATGGATATGACTATTGTTCCTTCACATTTTACAAAAAATGTATGTATAAATACAAAGTTTGATAAATTAAATGATAAAACAAATGAAAAAATTGGTGAAGCAATGGTTGAAAAACCAATTGAAGTTTTGTTTGAGGGGTATGATGATAAGTTATATTCACCAACTAATATAATAAAAAGTGATTTAACTACTCAATTAAATACGATTAAAGAAGATTTTTGTTTTTTAGTATGTGGTCATTGGTTACAAGGTGAGTTTGGACATGATAGAAAAGATATTTCGAGTACGATTAAGTTATATTTTGATACATTTAAAAATGTTATTAAAAAACCAGCATTGATTTTAAAAACGAGTGGGGCAACTACTTCGGTGATGGATAGATATGATATTTTAAAGAAAATAAAACATATTAAAAAATCGTGTGGTGGAAATATTAAGACATTACCTAAAGTTTATCTTCTACATGGAGATTTAGCAGATGATCAAATGAATGAGTTGTATAATCATCCAAAGGTTAAGGCAATGGTAAGTTTAACTCACGGTGAAGGTTTTGGAAGACCGTTATTGGAATTCGCCACAACAGGAAAACCAATTATGGCATCCGATTGGAGTGGGCAGGTAGATTTTCTAAATAAAGGATATACTACTTTATTACCAGGAGATTTAAAAAATGTACCAAAGGATTCTTTTCCAAAAAATATTTATGTTAAAGAAGCTAAATGGTTCGTGGTTAATTACGGTGTTGTAAGAAGTATGTTAAAAAATATAACAAAAAATTATAAAAAGTTTAAGAAGAAAGCACTTAAACAACAACAGTTTGCTAAAAAGTTTACACGAGATAAGATGACAGAAAAGTTGGGAGAAATATTAGATGCTTATTTACCCATACCAGTAGAGGAAGTAGATATAAAATTACCAAAATTAAAAAAAGTTAATCTACCTAAATTGAAGAAGTTATAATGGAAGTAAATATAAAATGTCCCCATTGTTATTCTAAAAAAATGTGTTTTGAAACGAAAGTGGAAGACTATTCCAGTTTCTTATGTTTCAGATGTGGGTTTATGAGTGATACTCGATTAATTCCAGAATCAGAATTTTTAGAAAAACATTTAGATAACACACCATATTTAGTTGAATCCTTATCACATTATGATATCAATAGAAAAATATATTGGTATCCCTCAGTAATGAATATGGGAGCAAGAGGAGTAGTGTTTCCTATACGGGATAAAAAAACATATAAATGGAAAGCGTGTAAGTATATTGAGACCGATAAAGATAATTATAGTAAAGAGTTAGATGTAGAGAATGGAATGGAAGTTGAAAAATTTGATTTCCTTAAAACATTAGACTTTTTGGAAATAATAATTAATAAAAACTTTGGTTGAAATAAATGGCAAAAATATTAACAAGATGGAATCAAGTACGAGCAGGAGATATTATATCTTTCAGATATCTTTCAGGAACTACTAACAAAACTTTAACACATACTCTGTTGGTATTGTCTAAACCAGGACGGAAATCAGTAGGTAAAAGTGGAAAAAAGTATGTTGTTGGTTTAAAATTAGAAGAATCAAATAGACCAACAGTTGTAAATACTAAAATGATAACTGATGTACTTTTGAAATATGGTGAAGTTGTTGTGTTTGATGCTAAAAAGAAAATATTTAGATTGGAGTTTCATAAAAGGGCAAATAGAAGAAATTTGGAAGCCGTATATAATAAATTAAAAAATAAAATAAAGTCTTTAAACATATATAGAACTTATGATTTTGAAAAGGCACGGAAAAGCCAAGTATTTTTAGAATCGGTTAAGTTAGATAGAGAATTAAGTAAATTGTTATTGGAACAATATGAATGAGAATAAGTTATGCAATAACCGTTTGTAATGAAGAAACGGAGTTACAAAAATTAGTTACATTTTTATTAAAACACAAAGAGTTACAAGACGAAATAGTAATCACTTACGATTCTAAAAATGGTTCTAAAGGTGTTGAAGATTATCTAAGAACACATTCAGTAAATGGTGAGTTTAGTTGGCACCCATATGAGTTTGACGGTAATTTTTCAGACTTGAAAAATCATACCAAGAAACTGAGTAGTGGAGATTATATATTTCATTTAGATGCAGATGAAATTCCACATGAAGTATTGATGGAACAAATACATACAATTTTAGAGATGAATGATGTGGATTTGGTATGGATTCCACGAGTAAATACAGTCGATGGTATGACACAAGAACATATACAAAAATGGGGATGGAAAGTTACACAAAAAGGTTGGGTAAATTTTCCAGATTATCAGGCACGAGTATTTCGTAATGATGAAAAGATAAGGTGGACTAGAAAAGTACATGAGTATATTACTGGACATACCACACAAGCACATTTACCACCACACGAAGAATTGTCGTTATATCATCCAAAGACTATAAAAAAACAGGAAAAACAGAATGAGTTATACGAAAAAATCCAAACAACGTAAATTTTTACCAACATTAGGTGAATTAATAGATAGACTTAGCATACATCAGTTAAAGGAAGTATTTATACCAGAGAACAAAAAGAATTATGCTAAAGAGATGAGTGATATGGTTCACGACATTGATATGATTCTTAAAGAACACAACGGTGAAATAACAGGATCTGTTATTAGATCAATAGTTGTATTAGCACAAATGAATACTCACATTTGGCACAATGAATCTCAAGTTCGTAAAGGAACAAAAGGTTCAGATAATCTTATGTTAACTCATGGGTTAAATGGTATTAGGAATACTGCTATTAATAAAATAATGGAAGTAGTTGGTGGTAGGAAAGATTATAAGGTTGATTGTATTGCATCAGATTTTAAAGATTGGGATGTGAGCTGGTAAATGTTTAGGGAAACTCGTAAACGGTCATTAAGAAAATCTATTGGTTGGAGAGTTGTAGCTTTCAGTAATTCTTGGATGATATTAACATTAGGATTAACCGAAATACCATTATACAATGCCGTCATTATGAATGTGACAGGGATAGTATATTTTTATTTATATGAAAGAATGTGGAATAAATCTCAGAGTGGAAGGTATACTGAATGAGTAAGAATGTAGTTTTTATACCAAATATAGATTTAGGAGATGGTAGAAATAAATCATACAGTTATTCAATTAATAGTTGGAAACATTTCTGTGATAAGTATGATTGTGAATTAGTTGTATGGGAAGATTTATTATTGCCCGTAGAACAAATGAAAATAACTTGGCAACGATATTATATGTTTGATATATTAGAGGCAAATAATATTGACTATGACCAGATATTGATAGTAGATGCAGATACAATAGTTCACCCTGAGTGTCCTAACTTCTTTAATGAATCAGATGGTAAGTATAGTGCAGTTAGAAACAATGGTAGTTTTGAATGGGTGAGAAGGTCAATGGATGGATTTTCTAAGTTATTATTTCCAGGTGATATTCCGTTTAAGGTATGGGATTATATAAATTGTGGATTTCAGATTGTTAATAAAGACCACAAAGAATTTTTCGAATATGTGAGAAATTATTATTTAGAAAATAAACAACCTGTACAAAATGCAATAGCACAAGTTCGGGCAGGAACAGACCAAACAATAATTAATTACTTATTGAGATTTCAAAATATAGAAATAAATTATTTACCAATTTGTTATAACGTACAAGATTTACATTCTAAACAGTTATTATTTTTACATCCTAAAATGTGGTTTAAAGATGAATTAATATTTAAAAATTGTGGTTATGTATTTCATTTCAATGCAATACCACCAAACGAAATGGGTAGAGATGCCAATTATTGGATAAAGAGAACCTACGAGGAGTTTTATAAATGAAACTGTTAGAACAGAAAGTAGCATTCTTTTCAGAAACAGGTACAAATCAAAAGTATCCAAGGAATTTCCCTAATGCTAGAACAGAAGTAGCGTGGTGTTTGGCATTAGATGCTCCTATGTGTGCACTTGATGTATTACCAAGAGAAAAGTTTGATTTGGGTATTGTTATTATACCGAAGAATAATCCAAAGGTTAATTTAGATTTTATAAGAAAGTGTTGTGATAAAGTTGCAATAATGCAAGAAGGCCCACATTGGTATTTTCAAGACTACGATATAGATAAACAGTTTCATTATTATAATACGTTGAGGTCGGCAGATTGGGTGTATTGTCATAATGAATCTGATGTGAAATATTATAGAGGATTAGGTTGTGAAGATGTAAGAGTGATGAGAAGCTTAATGATACCAGAAGATATCTTACCAAGAAGTGAATGGGGAGATGCCACTATTATAGGTGGTAACTTTGTTAGTTGGTATGGTGGATTTGATTCTTATATTGTGGCGAGAGAAACAGATGCTACGATTTATGCACCATCAATGGGTAGAAAACAAAAACAAGAAGATGCAATCGAAGATATTCAGTATTTACCATATATGACTTGGAGAGAGTGGATTAATAATTTATCACAATATAATATAGGAGTTCATTTAATGAGAACTCACGCGGCAGGAACATTTGCTATGAATTGTGCATTTCATTCAATACCTTGTATTGGTTATAGAGGATTAGACACACAAGAAAATTGTCATCCTAATTTGACAGTAGATGTAGGAGACTTAGAAACTGCAGTTAGAAAAGCACAGTTACTAAAAGAAGATATGGGTTATTATGATGAGTGTTCTCTTCAGGCACAAAAAGGATTTAGTGAGTATTATACAGAATATAAGTGGTTAGAGAATTGGAATAAACAATGGACAGAGTAATAAGTTTTATTATTCCAAGTAGGAATAATCTAAAATATCTAAAACAAGCATATGAAAGTATTCGTAAGAACTCGTCAGTAGAACACGAGATATGTATTGCTGATGATTTCTCTGATGATGGTACAATGGAACAAGTATTGGTTTGGATGAAACGAGATAAGAATATCAAGTTTCATAGAAATCATGGGCCTACAAGATTAGGACACACAATACTATATGATACATTGATTAATGATTATGCCACACACGATGTAGTTATGATATTTCACGCCGATATGTATTTATGTCCTAAATCAGATGAAGCAATATATAAACATTTAGAACCAGGTAAGGTAGTTTCTCTTACAAGAATAGAACCACCTCTACATCCTGATGGGCCCGAAAAGGTATTAGAAGATTTTGGTATAGAACCTGAAGAATTTGATGAGGAAGCGTTATTAAAAAAAGTTACTACACTTCAATTAATGCATGGAACAGATTATAATTTCGCTAAGTTTACCGAAGGTATATTTGCACCTTGGGCAATATACAAAAAAGATTTTCAATCTATAGGTGGCCACGACCCATTATACGCCCCACAATCTAAAGAAGATTCAGATATCTTTAATAGATTTGTATTAGCAGGATATGAATTGATTCAAACTTGGGAAGGTTTTGTATATCATATGACTTGTAGAGGTTCAAGATTTAAGGACGGAGCACTTCGAAATCCCGCGGGACAAGTGTTTATGAAAGGCAGGGAATCGAGTGAGTGGTTAGAACAAAACCTTCGTAGCACCCGTAATTTCATACGCAAATGGGGACATATGGTACGACACGACGAAATGATGAAACCAATCATTCCACCAAAATATGATATAGGATTTGTGGTTCATAATTGTAATACTCAAATGTTAAAAGAATTAGAGCCGTGGTGTTCAGACATATACGGTGATTGGGTAGGGCATAAAGGATATGGAGTAAATGGTTATATAAAAGAAGAACAACCAAATACTCAATTTGATTTAAGTAAAAAAATTCATTCACAACACATAGAACCTAAAAATGATGTGGTGATTGAGTTCGATTGTAACCTTTTAACATCACAGAATTTTCAGATATTAGTGAACTTATCAGATATACTTAAAGATTCAGGTGAAGTGGGAGAGTTGCAATTAGAAATTTTTAAGTTTAAGATTAAAAAATTAGAGGATTATTCTAAGGATTTAATTAATGTTATTTAATAGAATTTTTGATAATAAATTACACGTAGTAGGTGAAGTAGATAATTTAGGTTTTGATAATACAGAAGGATTAAGAATTCCAGATGAATATTTAGAAAATGAAGAATTTGTTATATGTAGAGGTGCTCAAGGAATTGGTGATTGGGGAGTAATATCTGCACTACCTCGTATATTGAACGGGAAGTATCCAAATTCCAAGGTAAAAATACCATCAAGTAAAATGATTAAAAATTTATTTGGAGTGGAGTCAAACATTTCAAAATTGATATTTGATAACAATCCATATGTGGATGAGTTTGTTGATGAAATAGATGGTGAGGTATTTCACGACCATTATAGAATATATGATAAAGACAATACTGATATACCACTTATTAAACAAATGTTAAAGTTTTGGCAGTTTGAAGAAAATGAAATGGAAGACTGTAGACCAGAAATGTATTGGAGTGATGAGGAAAAAGAGTTAGGTGATGGAATTATAAAACAGGTTGTGGGTGATGAAGATTTTGGTGGATTATTAGTATCTGATAGATTTGGAACACAATATGGAAACCCCGATGAAAAAACCTTAAAGAATGAAACTACAAAGATAATAAAAGTTTTAAAAGAAAATCCATTACCATATTTTTATTGGACATATAAACCCATTGGAGAAACACCATTCTTTTTTCCAAAATTAGCTTTAGATATGAGAAATATAGATTTGAGAATACAATTGTATATTAGGTCAAAGGCAAAGTTAAATGTAGGTAATCAATGTGGTACTTTACAAACCATAAGTAGATATTCTAAACTATATACAGTTCAACGACAGTTTCCAATTGCTCACAATTATGTAGATGGAGAGATTTATTTATGAGTAATGTAGTTGTCTATACTGCAATTTTTGGTGGATATGATTTTTTATATGAACCATTGGTTAAACCCGATAATGTAGATTATGTGTGTTTTACTGATAGTAAAGATATGAAATCTGATACTTGGGATATTAGATATACTTTACCATTGTATAATAATCCAGAGTTGAAAAATCCAGCCGTAAGAAATGCAAGAAAGTATAAGGCACTACCACATAGATTTTTATCAGAATATGAGTATAGTGTTTGGGTAGATGGGAATGCACAATGTAGAGGTGATGTTAATGAATTGATACAGGAATATTTGTGGGATCATAATGAATCTTCTGATGGTGGTCAAACAGGAGCAATTATTCCAGCACATTCTTCACCTAAACCAAATATGGCCGTATATGATAAAATGAGTTGTGCACTTGATCCGTGGAATTGTATTTATGAAGAAGCCAGAAGGATATTTCAGTTTGGTGAAACGAATTTAGCAAGAGAACCTTGGAAGGGGATTAAAGCATATAAAGATGATCCTAAATTGATACAGAAACAAACTGATAAATATATGAGGGAAAATTTTCCACCAAATTTAGGATTATTAAGTGCAATGGTATTAGTTAGAAGACATATGGAAAAAGATGTGTGGATGACAGGAGAATCGTGGTGGGAAGAAATGAAATATTATAGTCATTTAGACCAAATGAGTTTTAATTATGTGGCGTGGAAAAGAAGATTAAATTTTAATTGGATAAAGGAAGATGTTAGAGAGTGTAGACACTTTCAACATAAAGGAATACATAAGGTGAAATTAGATGAAAAATAGATATGATTTATTAATCACTGGAGGTAATGGATTAGTTGGTAAACATTTACAAAAATATATAATTAGTAATCATCCGTTAGAACCAGAAGGACAAGATACTGTAAAATATTTATCAAGTTTGGATGCAGACTTAACTAATTATAAAGAAACAAGAGAAGTTTTAGCATATTACCATCCTAAAAGGGTTATACATTTGGCAGCAAGAGTGGGTGGTATTGAGGATAATATGAATTATCCTATAGATTATTTAGAAACTAATTTAGCAATAGATACTAATGTGTTAAAGGCTAGCCAAGAACAAGGAGTTGAAAGATTAACTGCCTGTTTATCGAGTTGTATTTTTCCAGATGTGGTTGATAAATACCCAATGACAGAAGATGATGTTTTTAAAGGTAAGGCACCTGCTGGTAATTTTGCATATGCTATGGCTAAAAGAACTTTATTAACAAGAATAGAATCTTATAATAAACAACACGAGTTGAATTGGAATTGGGTAGCACCTTGTAATCTGTATGGAGAGTATGATAAATTTGAAGACCATCATAGTCATTTCATACCAGCATTACTTAAAAAGATTTATTATGCAACAGATAAGATAACATTGTTTGGTTCAGGAAAACCGTATAGACAATTTATGTACGCGGATGATTTGGCTAAAGTATTTAAATTTGTTATTGATAATGACATACTTGAAAGTTTTAATGTGGCACCCAATTTTAACTTCACAATTAAGGAAATGGCAGAAACGGCATTAAAAGTGTGTGGTAAAGAAAATTTAAAAATTGAATGGGATAGTGATAAACCAGATGGTCAGTTTAGAAAAGATATTAGTTCAGAAAAATTATTAGGATTATATCCTAATTTTGAATTTACAAGTTTAGAAGATGGTATGAAAAAAACATATGAAAAATTGAATGAGGTTTTAAATGATTAGTTTAGTAAAAGATACAATAGATGAAAAAGATATTGATAGATTAGTAGATTGGTTAAAAACTTACCCACGATTAACAAAGGGGACGGTAACATTAGAATTTGAAGAAAAGTTTTCTAATTGGTTAGGAAGAAAACATTCAGTATTTGTAAATTCTGGTTCATCTGCAAATCTATTGGTATTATCGGCATTACTACAAGGTAAGTATTTAAAAAATACTAAAATTGTAGTTCCATCCACGGCGTGGTCTACTGATTTGGCACCAGTAATACAATTAGGATTAAAACCTTTATTATGTGATTCTAACTTGAATGATTTATCAGTTGATTTAGAACACTTGGAAAAAATATTTGTAGACGAATCACCTTCGGCTTTATTGTTAGTATCAGTTCTTGGATTAGTACCCGATATGGAAAATGTAGTAGAATTATGTGATAAGTATGATGTTATATTATTGGAAGATACTTGTGAGGCAATGGGTTGTGAATATATAGGACAAAAACTCGGAACATTTGGATTGGCATCAACTTTCTCGACATTCTTTGGTCATCATATTTCTACAATTGAAGGTGGTATAATTTCAACTGATGATAAAGACTTTTATGAGTTATTGGTATCTATAAGAAGTCACGGTTGGGATAGAGATTTGAGTAAAGAAACTCAAGTTAAGTTACAAAAAGAATGGGGAGTTTCAGAATTTAATGCATTATATACATTTTATTATTCTGGATTTAATTTTAGGTCAACAGATTTACAGGCATATATTGGATTGACACAAATAGATAAATTGGACGATTGGGGAAAACGGAGAGAAGATAACTATTATCTTTATCAACGGTTAATAAATACAGAATGGAAACCAACTTCATACTTTGATTCTTTAACTTCTAATTTTGCATATCCAGTAATAAGTTCACATAGAGATAAGATAGTTAAAAAATTACAAGAAAATAAAGTTGAGGTTAGGCCAATGATATGTGGTTCAATGGGAACTCAACCATTTTATGTTAAACATTATGGAAGATTGGAATTACCAAATGTATCTCTAATAGACAGAGATGGATTTTATGTTCCCAACCATCCAAAATTAACAGTAGAAGAAATAACATTTATTACAGAAATTATTAATGGAGAGATATCAGAATGAAAAAGGCACTGATTACAGGAATCAACGGACAAGATGGTAGCTATTTATCCGAACTATTATTAGAAAAGGGTTATGAGGTTTGGGGACTTTTAAAAAGAAATTCCGTAGCAGAAAATCAAACTGCGAGATTAGATGGTGTTTTTAAAAAAATAAATCTTGAGTATGCAGATATGTTAGATTTGGCATCTCTCAATAGAGTATTAGAGCAAGTAAGGCCAGATGAGATATATAATTTGGCGGCACAATCTCACGTTAGAATATCATTCGACCAACCAATTTATACCACACAAGTAGTTGCAATTGGCACATTGAATATTTTGGAATCTATGAAATTGTTATGTCCTAATTCAAGATACTATCAGGCATCTTCTTCAGAAATGTTTGGTAATTCATTTGATGAAGATGGATACCAAAGAGAAACTACATCGATGAATCCCACAAGTCCGTATGGATGTGCAAAAGTTTATGGTTATAATATTACGAGAAATTATAGACATTCATATAATTTGTTTGCAAGTAATGGAATATTATTCAATCACGAATCACCAAGACGAGGAAGTAACTTTGTAACTAACAAAGTAGCAAAAGAGGCGGTGAGAATTAAATACGGACTAACAGATAAACTATTATTGGGTAATTTAGATGCAACTCGTGATTGGGGTCATGCAAAAGACTATGTGAAATGTATGTGGTTAATGTTACAACACGATACTCCAGATGATTTTGTTTGTTCTACTGGTATATCACATTCAGTTAGAGAATTGTGTGAGCATGTGTTTGGTAAATTAGATTTAGATTATAAAGATTATGTTGGTGTGGATCAAAAATATATGAGACCAGAAGAATTAACTGATTTAAAAGGTGATTCGAGTAAAACTAGAAGAATACTTGATTGGAAACACGAATATACTTTTGAAACTATGTTAGATGAAATGGTTGAACATTGGGAAGTTATATATGGATAAAAAAATTTTATTGACAAGTGGATGTAGTTTTACAATGGGATCATCAAAAAATTTAAAAAAAGATTCTTGGCCAAAATATGTAGCAACACATTATAATTTAAGATTGAGAAATCCTGCTATGGGAAGTATTGGTAATGGTTTAATAGCTAAACAAATTATTTATCAAACAACTCAATTACTTAAAATAAATAAACCAGAAGATATTTTAGTTGGAATAATGTGGTCAGGAATAGATAGACACGAGATTTATACATTGAGTAAAGAAGCAAAGAAGTATGTTGAAACTGATGGGTTGATAGAAAATCCAACTGAAGTAGTACCAAGAAAAAAGTATTGGAGTATTATGCATCCAGCACAGACTGATTCAATGGCTAAAATATATTATAAATATTTACATTCCAATGTAGGAAGTTTAGTTAATACGATGTTTAATATATTAGCGGTTCAAAGTTTTTTAAAAGTAAATAAAATTGATTATTTTATGACTACGTATATGGATATTTTTGGTACAAAAGAATACGGGATGAGATTTGGAAACACGTTAAAGGATCCAGATGTAAAATATTTAAATGATAATATAGATTATAGTAAATTTTTACCTATAAGTGGGTGTTATGAGTGGGTAAAAGAAAATCACCCAGAAAACGGATTAACGGGTAGCGATAATCATCCCCTACCATATGGACATCAAAAATTTACTGAAGAAGTTATAATTCCTTTTTGTGATAAATTAGTAGGTGGGTAGAGTTTTATGGCTGAGGATATATTTGTAGCCGTAGGAGATTCTTTTACTTGGGGCCAAGGATTACAATATTATGATTGGATACAAAATAGTAAAATGTCCAAGGAAGAAATTAAAGAGTTTTTCTTATCAGATTTACAAGGTTCACATTATCAATGGATGAATTTATCACATAAAATAACTAATAGAGATTTAGAATCTATTAAATCGTTACGATACATTGATTTGATTTCAAAAGAACTTGATATGGGTTATATCACAAAGGAAACTAATGGTGGAGAAAATGGAAATAATATTAATTTAATAGGTAATACTCTTTTACGTCAAGTGGATATGGATCCAAACCACCCTGGATATAAAGGATGGGGCCCACCACAATGGTGGCCAGATAAATCAGATAAGAAACCTGATTTTACATTACAGAATGATAAATTATTAAATAGAGAAATTAAATTTGTTATATTACAATTAACAATGGTGGATAGAGATTTACCCCCAGAGAATGAACGGGTTGGAGATTGGGATTATGAAAAAGAGTATAAACAACGATTAAAGGATACAATAGAAGAAGTAAAAGAACTTTATAAATTATGTAAAGAATTAAATGTTAAACTTTTAGTGTGGAGTTATCCATCCGATATAGCATATTTTTTACGAAACGAACCATTTTTTGTTAAAATACCATATACAGATAAAGAATATAATAGTTATGATGAGTTGGCAACCAAGTATCCACAATTTTGTTTAGGTAGACCAAATCATGGTTTAAAGGTATTAGAAATAAGTGGAGATTTGGGACATTTAGGAGTAACAGACGAACACCCATCAAAACATTTTCATAAACTTATTAGTGATGAATTATTAAATAAATTGAAGAAAGACAATGAATAAAAAAATAGGGATATTATTTACAAGTAGAAATAATTACAATTTATTATACAATTGGTTAAATAAAGTAGATACCGAAGGTTTTGATATATTAAATATAGATGAAGATTCGGAGAGTGAAGATAAAGAAAGTGGTAAGGCAATATGTGATAAGTTTGGTGTAGTATATCAAGATAGAGAAGAACGAGGAATGCAAAACAATCTAACCACCGCCTGTAATTATTTTGGAGATAGGGGAGTGAAGGTTATTGTTTGGTTTCAACACGATTGTTTTCCATTACAACCAACTTTTTTCTCAACATTTAATGATTTTGTAATAGGAAATGAATTAAAAGAGTTTGGTGCTATAGGATTTAATTGTTATCATTCAGGCCGAGCACATCAAGATTTTATAAATAATGGTCACTTATTAGATAATACTGCACGAACACCATTAGAAGTAGGAGATATGTGGTATAGAAATGTAAAATACTATCCTAATACACAAGTTAGATATGATACACCAGGTTTTGATAAACCTTTTGCAGTAGAATCTCCAGCTTGGTATGTAAGCTGTATTAATATAGAATCTTATTTAGAAAACATAACACCAACTGGAGACTATCATTTTTTCCATGCGTGGGACGACATAGCATTTCAATATTTAAATCAAAATATATACAATGTATGTCTTTCACAGTTTGATTTTAAACACGACCAAAGAACAAAGGCAGCACACGGATTACCAGAGAATTCACCAAGGGCAGGTAGTAGTAGAGAACACTATTATGGAAAGTGGGGACATTTAGAAGTATGGAAAGATAGATGGGAATTTGATTATTCTAATAGAGATACATTTTTACAAGTGAGAGACAAATATGAAAATACATTACTGTCAAAGTTTTATGATAATGACCCAATGTATGGTAGTTTAGAGAGTTTTGATTTATGAATATAGCAATATTCGGGGATAGTTTTGCAAATGGAGAAACTGGTGGTGAACAGAAGTTAAATCATGCAGGATTAACACAATATCTATTTGATGATGGGCATTTTGTAGTTAATTTTTCAAGGCAAGGTAATACTATGAATGGAATTTTAAAAGATTATCCTTATCATCTTAGACAAAACGAACATTTAAAGTTTGATATAGCATTAGTATTTCAAACAGAACCTTCAAGGGAAACTCAAGAATGGATTGATAATATAAAAAGTGGAAAGAGTGTTAATGATGTAGATGTTCATATGATTAAAAAATATTATGGGGAATTGTTAAAATCACAAAAAGCATTCGGAGTTCCAATTTATTTAATAGGTGGAACTACAGATACATTATCTCCCGAGGTTATTAAGGAATGTGGATTGAATTCTGCATGTCAAAGTGTAGTAAACTTAGTTTTAACTGGAGAACATTTAATTAAAGAACCTATATTGTCTTTTGTATTTCCTTTACCTGCTTATGATATTTTAGATGAGTGTGAAGGTTTGATAGATGATAAGGAGTATTTTTTAAAGATAGAGAAAAGGGGAAATGATAGATATAAGTTGATGTTAGATAATCCAGAATATTTTTATCCTGATGGAGTCCATCCGAATAGAAAGGCATATAAAATTTTATTTGACCATTTAAAAGAGAGTAATATAATATGATTAATGGAAAAACAGTAATGGGAATAACATTAGCCCGAGGTGGTTCTAAAGGAATACCACGAAAAAATGTTATAGATATAAATGGAAAACCATTAATACAGTATACCATAGATGAAGTAAAGAAAAGTAAATATATTGATAACTATATTGTCAGTACAGATGATGAAGATATTAAAAATCTATGTAGAGAATTAAAACAAACATATTTTGATAGAAGTCCAGCAGAAGATACACAGAAATCATCAGAGGGTTTATTGGAAGTTTTAAAAACTATGGATAAACCAGATTATATTGTGGAGATTATGTGTACAAATCCTTTGAAGACTGTAGAGGATATAGATGATGTGATACTGAAGCTTGATATGACGGCCGCTGATTCTGTTTGTTCCGTTGTGAGAGTATGGGATCACCACCCATCAAGAGTTAAGTTTATAAAGGGAAACCAAATGATAGATGTATATCCCGAAAAATTAGAAAGTAGAAGACAAGATTTAACACCACCAGCATATATTAGAAACGGTTCAATATATGCAATGACTTGGGAACAAATAAATGTCAAAGGTTCACGGTATGATAAAAATACTGTACCATATATTATGCCAGAAGAAAGAACAATTAATATAGATGAGCCAAATGATTTAGAATTAGCAAGGATACTATTACGATGAAAGCATTAGTTACAGGAGGTGCCGGATTTATTGGCACCAATTTAATAAAAAGATTATTAAAAGACGGACACGAAGTAGTATCAGTAGATAACTATTCTACTGGTAAAGAGGAAAATCATCAAGAGGGTTGTAGGTATCACGACTTTGATTTATCAAGTCCACATACACTTGGGATTTATGTAGACCACGGCAGTTATCCTCATTGGAGAGATGAAAAATATGATGTTATATTTCATTTGGGAGCATTAGCAAGAATACAACCATCATTAAAAAACCCATATAAAACAATGTTTAACAATTATGTAAGTACATTAAATATATTAGAATATGGTAGAAAAAATGATATTAAAGTTGTTTATGCAGGTTCATCATCAGTTCATGGTGGAGCATATGCTAATCCATATACTTTTACTAAATGGCAAGGTGATAAACTATGTCATATGTATAGTGAAGTATTTGATTTTCCAGTAAATGTTTGTAGATTTTATAATGTATACGGCCCACATCAATTAACAGAGGGTGAGTATTGTACAGTAGTTGGGATATTTGAAACTCAATATAAAAACGGTGAACCATTAACAATTACTTGGGATGGAGAACAAAGACGAGATTTTACTCACGTGGATGATATTGTTGAAGGATTAGTATTAACATCAGAATCTTCAAATTGGGGATTGACTTTAGAGTTAGGTAGAGGTAAAAATCATTCAATAAATGATTTAGTTGATATGTTTGGTGGAGATTATCCAAGAGAATATATAGATAAAAGACCTGGAGAAATGAGGTCTACATTATGTGATTTAGGGTTGGCGTTTTCTGCAATAGGATATCAACCAACACGAGAATTAAAAGATTATATAGATGAAGTAAAAAATGGATAAAATTTTATTTGTAACCTCTATCTATCGTACTGGAGAGAAAATATTTCCCATCATACCAGAATTAGTTAAACATTTTTCAGTTGAATTGTTGACCGTGAATGAAATGTGTTTTGATTATGAGTGGTATGGTAACAAGGATTTGAGATTACAATTCTTTGACCGATGGGGAGATTATTTTGACGAATCATATGAGACTTCATTTAAAGATGTTAAGGCAGGTAAATTAGATTTAACACCTTACAAATTTATTCTATTAGATGATTTAAGACCAAGATATAACTTGGATAAGTTTTATGATTTTGCTAAAAAATGTGGAACTCCAGTTATTGCAAACACACACGGTAATATTGGTAAACCACACATACCTAATGGATATCAGAAAGCATTTGATAAAGTATTTGTAGTGGGACAATCAGAATACGACAGAGATAAGGATAATGTACCAGAAGGAACAATGATTAAAGGTGGATTACCATCAAGTGATAAATTAAAAGATATAGATAAAACAGGAGAACATATATTAGTAATATGTAATTTCTTGGGAAATCGTTGGGGGCCATTTGAGAAGTTTGACCGTAAAGTAGTTGTTAAATTAAAGTTAAAAGAATTACAAGATGAATTAGATTTACCAATTAAATACAAATTAAAAAGTAGAGAAGACCATCCTTACCCACAAAAGGATTTTGAATACATTGATAGTATTTCTCATGATTTAAAATATGAAACCATAATGGATATAGGAGATGATTCAGAATTAATTGCAAAATCTAAAATTGTAATTTCTCACGGATCCTGTATGGTGTTTAAATCAATACAGAAAAACATACCAACTATACTGATAAAGGAACTTGGGGATGTGGCACTATTTGTTGATAATTACCCAGATTTATATTCAAAGGAAGACGATTTATTACCAATATATTTAGATAAGATAAATAGTGGAGTAGATTATTCAGATTTTATCAAAGTAAGTGTTGAGGGCGGATTTACTTTTACTTCAACTGAAATTTATATGAAAGAATTATTAAAGTTGTGAAAATAAATAAGGTTATAGGATATGGTTTAACTTCTCCAACTAAAGAAGATTTTGTATATTATGGTTATCAAACTACATCAAAAAATGTAGGGATAATAGAAGTTCATTTTGATAATGGTATTGTTGGATATGGGGAAACATATGCTGGAGTTTATTGTATTGAATTGATTGAGCCAGCTGTAAAATATCTTGAACAATTTTTAATAGGAGCAGAAGATAATTTCAATGTAATTATAGAAAATATACCGTATATAGGAAAGAGTGGACTTCTTAGAAGTATATATAGTGGGATAGAAATAGCAATTTATGATGCTTTAAGCAAACATAGCAATGTTCCCTTTTGGAAGTACTTATCTTCAACTTCAAAAGAACCACAACTGTATGCCAGTAATGGTTCAGCTCTATATACTTCTTCCCAAATTGAACAAGATGTGAAAAATATTTTAGATAAGGGTTATACTTCTTATAAAATGAGAATTGGGGTACAATCTAAAAAACAAGATATAAAAAGATTAAAAGTAGCCCGTAAATATTTAGGGGATAATAATTTAATGGTTGATGCCATTATGGGTACAAACCCAAATAAATGGGATTTAAAGACTGCTATTGAATGGAGTGAAATTTTAAAAGATTTTAATGTTTATTGGTTAGAAGAACCGTTTAGTCCTGATGAAGTGATTAAATATAAATTTCTCATGGAATATGGTATACCTATTGCTGGTGGAGAAGCGTTAAACCAACAATTAGAGTTTAATACTTATTTTGAAAAACAATTAGTTGACACTATTCAGCCTGATGTTACTAATTGTGGGGGAGTAATAGAATGTATTAGAATAATAGAAATGTTTAAACCTAAAAATGTAGCTATGCATGTTTGGGGAAGTCAAATATCTATTAATGCTAATAATCATATAGCTCAGGCATGTGGTGTAAAATTTTTAGAAATACCTATGATGGAATTAGAAATAAATGATTATATTGACCAAGAAGGGCCTGGGATTGGGATTAATATAACAGAAGACATAAAACAAAAATATAAACTTAAAAACAGAGTAAATTTTAAATTATGATAATTTATACTGATTTACATAACAGAACAAAAAATTATACTTTACCAGAAGATAGAAAACAAGAAATAAATAAAAAATTTAATGTTCAAATAGTAACAACAATAAATTCTAAAGCAGAAGTATATTGGGGGGATAAGTTAACAAATGAACATTTAATTAAAATGCCCAACTTAAAATGGATACATTTATCTAAAACTGGGTGGCGTGGAAAATTTAATTTCCCTGACGGTGTAATTGTTACATATAGTCCTAAAAGTTCTGAAGGTGTAGCGGAATATGCTTTAACGGGCATTTTATATTTATTAAGAGGAATAGATAGGATGGATTTAGATAGAAAATCATTTGATTCTAATATGGAGTACATTTTACCTTTTAATGAAGTTAAATGTTTAATAGTAGGTTATGGGAATATAGGAAAAAAACTTGAAGGATTATTGAAATCTATTGGGATAAAAGTAGATGTAATAGACAAAAATAATTTTCAGAATCTTGATAAGTTGGTAAAAAATAATAACTTTGTTATAAATTGTCTACCTTTAAATAATTCAACAAAGGAATGTTTTAAATTATCTACTTTTACTTCTATGAGTTCATATTCATATTTTATAAATGTAGGTAGAGGTGAAACAGTAAATGAAAAAGATTTGTTTTATGTTTTAGATAATAATTTTATTAGAGGGGCCTTTTTAGATGTAGTTCAAAATGAACCTATAAAAAAAGACAATCAGTTATTATATTTAGATAATATTTTTATTTCACCACATATTGCTAATTTTTCAAATAAAAGCCAGGACATTCAAATAAAAGATTTTATAGTTAATCTATCACGGTATAATCAAAATAAACCATTATTAAATGTAGTATATAATTCAATCGGAGAAAAAATATGATAAGCACCAATTCAGAAAAATATAGTGTAGTTCTTAGAGTAAGGAATGAGGAAAGATGGGTTGGATATGCAATCCAATCAATAGTTGACCACATTGGAGAATCTTGTGAAATAATAATTGTAAATAATGGTACGACAGATGATTCACTTAGGATTGTTAATTTATTTGAGTATCTTGATATAAGGAAAATAGATATACCAAGTTCAGAGTATACTCCAGGTAAGGCACTTAATTTAGGAATAAGAAACGCAACAAGAGAACGAGTATTGGTAATGTCGGCACATTGTCAAATAAATTCATTTGATAGACACTTAGTAGATACTAAATTTAGAGATAATTCAGTTGCTTGTATATTTGGTAAACAAACACCTTATTATTTAGGTAAACAAATAACACCAAGATATATGTGGTCACACTTTGATGATACACCAAGAGAGAATTATTATTCTGAAATGGAAGATAGATATTTTTTACATAATGCGTTTGCGTTATATAGAACTTCAGTTATTAAAAAGTTCCCGTTTGATACTCATTGGGCAAGTAAGGAAGATAGATATTGGGCACAAACTATAGTAGAACAAAATGTAAGTATAACTCGAAAAAGTGGAAAAAACATTGAGGAAAAGTATAAATTTTTATATGAACCAACTCTTAAATGTTTCCATCATTATACTTCAGATGGTAATACTTGGAAAGGTATAGGATAAGTGATTAAATTGTTTGGCAAATCAGGTATTTTAGAGAAATGACATACTATTTATTATTAGACGGAGATACAGAAAAAGAGGCCTATTTTTCATCAAACATAATTGGAGAAGAAAGTTTTGGAGTTTTTTACCCCGAACAGGGAATGGATGTATTAATGAAGTTGGCAAACAACAAATCAAAGGTTTTGGAACAAATTCGTATTAAGGACGAAGTAGGGAAATCTTACACTCTTGAAGATTTTATTTCCATTTTAGACAAATTAAAGATAAAAAAGGCTTGACTTGTATATGGTTTTATTAGTATATTCACTTATGTTAATGGAGAGTATAAATGGCTACATTTAACACTAAAGATTGGTTAGATTTCGCTGATGAGTTGGAAGACGAAGTGGTGGAAGAACATTTAAAAAAGAAAATCAATCATAAAGAAAAAACACACGATAAAAAGGAATGGAAAAAAGTAAAGAATGAACTTGATAAAAAGAATGGTAAAACACATTGGGTTACTAAACGCAGGGAAGCTCGTAAATCTACTCGTAATACTAAGTAGTTTTATATTTATAAGTTGTGAGGATACTAAATGGGATCCTCCTGAAATATCTTGGAAGGTAACACCAAGATTGGAAGTAGATGATAATGAGTATTATCATTTAACCATAGATACTACAAAATGGCAAACAATACATAGATTTAGTGGAAGTGTTGAATATCTATCAGACAGAGATGAACTTTCTGCTGAAGGAGTTAGATTCGAATGGGAATCTTCTCATTATTGGTATTTGGGTGATACATTGGGTTATGTTATTAAAAGAGGTTTAACAAATGAATTAGAATATGTGAATTATGATACAATTTATGTAACTAATTTTAGTGGAATGGAAGTTCCTACAATAAATCCCGCAAGTTATAGTAACGGCAATGGAGAATTTAATCAAATGTTTGCTCCAGTAAAATCAATGAGAGGTGATACTGTAACGGTTACAGTTTCTCACCAAGACTATTATGGTGAATGGCAAGGCGTAGAGTTTTATGTAGTATTAGATTAGGAGAAAAAGTATGGGTTTCAGTTCGGGAGTATTAAAAGGCACCGAAATACGAATGAGTGATGGTTTACTCAAAAAAGTTGAAGATATTGTAGAAGGAGATAAAGTACAATCTTATAGAGAGGCGGAAGGTATGGATAATGCCCATATGAGATTTAATGCGGTTGTTGATGCCGAGGTGGTAAAAATATCAAGTAGAGAAGAAACACATTTGGTTACTACTACATTTGATAATGATAAATCATTAACTCACACATTAGAATATCCTTATAATATGCAACATACTTCAGGTAGTTTATGTGAGAATCCAGACACTCACGGAATCTGTGATCATGCAGGTTGGGAATCTTATAGACCAGATTTAACTTATGAATATTATAATGCTGGCCCGAGCGGAAGTGAATTTTATGATGGAATGCCACCAATGGGAGCAGGAGATCAAATTTGGGCAGATGCAGGAAAACACCCACCACGAGATATTGATTTGCATGCCGAAGGAAGTAATGATCTTTGGTTAGCGGATTGGATAGAACCAGAAGTACATATAACAGACACTACTGAAATAACAGGTACATTTGAAGTTTATTGTATAGAAGAATTAAACCCAGCGTGTAATACTATTTGGGCAAATGGAGTGTTGATTGCTGCAGGGGAAGCATTTGTTAATCAGCCAAAAGAGTTCGTTAATGCTTTAACTGGTAGTCACGAAGAAAAACGAGAATATCAAATGAGTTTAAAATCAAAAACAGTTGGGGCAAACTCTCACCGAAAATTAACACTATTTCAACAAGTAGATAGATGGCCGGCAGAGAAAGGGGATATTGAGGAATATTATGAAAAACACGGGAGTTTAGAATGAAATTTCAATTAGTTATAAAAAATACAGGCGACGTAATAACAGTTACAGATAGACGAATATTTGGACTCGATGAAGCAAAGGCATATTATGTTCGAATGAAACACCTAAAAGAAGAAGAATTTGATAAGTTATATACTGTAGAAGAATATATACAACCGAAAGGTATGCCTCCACGGACAAATGAACATACAGAACGTAATTGGAGTGAGTATAAGTGGTGGCAAGAAGAATCAACAAAAATGGACATAGAAAAAGAATGAGAACTAAAATAATATCAGAAATAGGTTGGAATCATATGGGAGATATGAATCTAGCAAAAGAAATGATTTCAGCATCAAAAGAAAATGGTGCCGATATGGTGAAGTTACAAACTTGGTCAGTAGATAGATTAAGTCCTGGGCCGTGGGATACCGATGGAAGACGAGAGATTTATGAGAAGGCAGAGCTGACAAAAGAGAAACATATAGAATTATATGAATATTCTAATACTTTAAGTATTCCGTTTTTCACATCAGTATTCTCAATAGAAGATGCTAGATTGTTAGCGTATGTGGAAAAGGATACAGTTAAAATAGCAAGTTTTGAATCAAGAAATAAAGACCTACTTAGTTTTTGTGATGGGTTATTTGATACAATCTATATCTCTACAGGAACATCAACCGTAGATGAGATAAAAGAAAGTTTAGAATATATTAAAACTTCCAATGTAGTATTATTACATTGTGTTTCTTGTTATCCATTAGAACCTAAAAATGTTAATCTACCAAGAATACTTGGACTTAAAGGATTATGTGATAGAGTTGGATATAGTGACCACACACCAGGAATAGATGCGAGTAAAGTTGCGTTGGGATATGATATAGAAGTTATAGAGAAACATTTCACAATAGACCACGATTTACCAGGAAGAGACAATAAATTCGCAATTTTACCTCACGAACTAAAGGAGTTATCAGATTATATTAATCTTAGAGAAGAATTAAATATAGATCACGGTAATGGTTATATGGATTGTGAAATAGAATCAAGAGAAGTTATGACTGGTAGATTTGGTGGAGAATAAATTAGATTTACACGGAATTAAACACAGGGATGTAAATAGAGTAGTAGAAAATTTTGTTTTATTAAACGAAACACCATTGAATATTATTACAGGTAATAGTACAATGATGAGAGAGTTGGTTGTAGAGGTTTTAGAAAAACATAAATTCGTATATGAGAATTTAATCAGCCAAGGTGTTATAACAGTATTAGGAGATAAAAAATGAACGATTGGATATTATTTTCAATAGGAATATTAATTGGTAGTATAGGTGGAGTAATGGCTTCAGCACTTTTGAGTGCCAGTAAATTTGGTGACTTAAATGCAGAGATACTCGACCTTAGACATACCAGAAAACTATTGAAAGAAGAAATAATTCGTCTTGGTCAGAGGTCAAAACCAAAACCAAGAAAACCACGTCCAAAAACTAAACGGAAATAGTAATGAGTGAAAAGAAGTATCCTTACGAAATTAAAGGTAAGAATCCTTTCAGACACAAACCTATTCCAAAAGGTAGAATGGAATGGGCAATAGAACAATCATTGTCGATGAAAGGTGCTGCCAGATTACTACAAGTTAGTTATCCAACATTTAAAAAGTATGCCAAGTTGTATGATTTATTTAATCCTAATATGGGTGCTGTTGGAATACCTAAAACGGGTACAACTGGATACGGTGTTAAAATACAAGACTTATTTGACGGCAAACATCCAAAGTATCCACATTATAAATTACAAGAAGTATTGATTAAAACTGGTCATATGATGCAGGAATGTAATAATTGTGGATATACTCAAACGAGAGATATAGATAATAGAGGGCCATTCTTAATAGATTTTTTGGATAATGATGGAACAAATCATTCTCCAGATAATATGAGATTACTTTGTTATTGTTGTTTCTTTTTAATAAAACCCGCTGGTAAGTTATTAACCACGCCAAAAGATGTTTTGAGATTACGAAGACAGATGTGGAAAGTATTTGAACCAACCAAGGGTGAAAAAGAGATAATTAAAAAGGAAGAAGATGAACGACCAGAATTTCCGAAAGAGGGAATAAATCCTTTAGATGAAAAAGAAATAGATTTGTCAAAGATAAAAGATACAGATGTTGGAGTAAACTTTGATGAATTGTTTAAAGAAATGGGGTTAAATGAAGACGATTGAACAAATATTAAGTCAAGTTCCAGATAAGAGAGATGATAAGGACACTACATCTCACGTATTTAAAAAAGATGTATATGATTTTTTTAGGGAAGATAAATGGAGAGAACGCTCTATAATAGAAGTTAGTTGTAATAAAGGTTATAGTTCATACTTGTTAAGTCATTTATTTAAACAAGTATATGCGGTAGATTTTGTACAGAAAGCTTTAAATTGGGCCGGAAAATTTAACCAGAGTAGAGGTAGAAAAAATATACAATTTATACAATGTGATATTTACAAATCACCATATTGGGCCAAGTTACCAAAGGCCGATGTGGTGTTTTTAGATGCTGATCATAGATATAAAAATGTGGTATATGATATAAGAAATGCTTGGACGAACATATTAGATAAAGGTGGGTATATTATTATAGATGATTATGGATTGCCCGCTTCGGGAGTTAAGAGGGCAGTTGATGATTTATTGAAAGAAAATAAAAATCTTAGTTTGGTTAGATACATAGGAGAACCAAAAGGGTCAGATTGTAGAAGTGGAAGAAAATTAATAGATTGGGAAGGTTTGATTCTGAAGTATGATTAATAAGGTGGTAGCCTTTGGTTGTAGTTTTGTTACAGGTGATTCTATGGGGCATCGTTTTCGTCGTGTTCCCTATACAGAAAAACCACTTGCAATTTACTATTTAGGAAAAGAATTGGGGGTGGATAGAGATATGTGTGATATTCTTGCACACGGTGGTCATTCTAATCAATATATTTATAGGAAGTTTTATAATTACATTGCTGATGTAGAAAAACAGAAATCTTTAGATGAAACATTATTTGTATTTGGGTGGACAGAAAAATCAAGATGGGAATTTTATAGTGATGTAGAAAAAATCTGGATACCAATATCAGTAAATAGATTAAAACCTGGGCCGTGGGATAATGAAAAGGTAAAGATACGATCAAGTGTACCAAAGGAAACTGATGATATAACGGATAAATCGTATGAAAAACTTATTAAAGAATATTATAAAGTGTCATTTAATTTTAAAGAACATTTCGAAAAATCAGTAAGAGAGATGATTTCAGTACAAAATATTTGTAAGATAAAAAAATTACAATATATAATGTTTGATAGTATAGAGCCTGTTTTTAACGAATACCCAAAAAATAAATTAGTTAAGTTATTAGATAAAAAAAATTGGATAAATTACGATGGTAATTATGGTGATTGGGCTACTATGATTAGTAAAAATCCTAAAGAGTATGCAGCTTATGGATTACGTGAGGATCACCCATCAGCATCGTCTCAAAAGCTTTGGGGAGACTATTTAATCAATAAGGTTAAAAGTTTATATGAATAAAAAATATTTGATAACTTCAGGTTGTAGTTATACCAGCGGTGCATTGGATCAATACGGTTGGCCAGATTATTTAGCTAAATTAATGGATAGAGAACTTGATAATAAGGCAGAAGGTGGAAGAGGTAATTATTATATTAGTAATCAAGTATATGATATAATAGATACTTCTAAGTATAATTGGGCTAATTCTATTGTAATAGTTATGTGGAGTGGTATTGATAGAGTTGATAAAGCAGTTAGTAAAAAAGAATTTAACTACTTTGATAAATTTAATGATAATATACAAGACTCTTGGTTACATAGTGGTGGAGCGAAAGGTTTTGATAAGACTAAAACAAAAGATAGATATTGGTATAACTATTATAAAACATATCATACAGAAGAGGATTCATACATACAAACACTACAGCATATGATAGGAGTTCAAGAGTTTCTAACTAATCGCAAGATACCATATCTATTCCTAACTTATAAAGATATATTTAGTAACAGATATCAGAAATATAAAAGAGCAAAAAATTTGGAAAATCACATCAATTGGGATAGGTTTCATTTCCCCAATGGTGAGTTTGGTGGTGAGTTTGAGTGGGTAAAAGATAACAATCTAACTTGGTCAGAAGACGGAATTCACCCATCAGAAGAAAGTCATAAAAAATACGCCGAATATTTACACAATTTGAAACTAATATGAATAAAAATTAATGAACCGTGAATTACAGTAGAATGCCCATAATACAACAAAGATTATTTTCAATTGAAGAATGTAATAAGATAATTAATTGTAAATCTACAATAAGTTATGAAGGTGATAATGTGCCGATTGATTTGATTGATGATATTGAAGAAAATAAATGGGTTAGAAAAAGATTAGAAGATACATTGTCAAAAATAAATAAAAAACATTATAGATTTAAAGATACAGAGGTGTACGAAAAAATTGGAATAAAAACATATCAGCCCGGAGAAGGTTTTAAATGGCATGAAGATGGTATAGATTTAAGAAGATTAACTGCTATAGTATTTCTTAACGATGATTATACAGGCGGTGATTTAAGAGTATTTTGTGGTGACGATGTTATTATAAAAAAGAATATTGGAGTTCTTGCAACATTCCCATCTTGGTATTTTCATCAAGCAGATAAAGTTTTAAGTGGAGAAAGAAAAATATTGATAACGTGGTTGATAGGAGAGAGACTTGAGATAATAGAAAGTGGTTATAACTAAACATATAAAAAAGTTAAGGATATTTACACAATTTAAAACTTATATAATATTTATTACCGAACAATATAAATTATATTAACAGCGGAGAACCTTTTTGAACCAATCAGATAGAAAAGAATTCGATTTAATACATAACAAAATTGATAATCTTACACAAAGTATGGATGAGTTAAAACTTGATATGGATAAAGCTCATACCAGTACGGATGATAATTTAAGATTTATTAAAGAAAATATGTTCAATCCACACGAAGGATTATGGGCAGAAACCAAATTGAATACACAATTTAGAGATAATACAACCAGATGGAGATTTCCAATTGGTGTAGGTTTTATATCATTGGCTGTGAAGCAGGTATGGGATTTATTCAATCCCTCATAAATGAATAAAGATAAAAAAGTACTCCCTAAAGACAAAGATATCCCAAATGAAGATTTTGAGTGCAATCCAAACGGTGATTGTTGGTGTAATGATATAGAGTTTCCCCCACTACCAAATTCAGGTTCTATTAATCCAGACATATGTTATTCTCCAAGAGAAATTAACGAAATAATAGAGAAAATAAAAATAGGAAATTAATGTTTTATTCATTTCTAGCTAAAGGAACTTTAATCACATTAGCAGACGAAACAACAAAACCAGTTGAGAAACTTGTTAAAGACGATGAGGTTTTAACTTATAATTATTCAGCAAAAAATCACGATGGTGCTCATTTAGAAAATAATGAGTTGAGAGTTGGTACTATTGCCAATTTGATACATATTTCAATACCAAGAAAAGATACAGTCAAAGTAACATTATCAAATGGGAATGAGATAGTTGTAACAAAAGATTTTCCATTAATCGGAGCAGGTAAGGCAACTGGTTGGCAAGTATATGATGCCATATCATATGTAAAATCACATAAAGATATAAAGGTTACGAGTATAAAAGAGTTAGAAGATATTATTAGACCAGATGTAGCAGAAATAAATGAAATGCACGCAGGAATACACCCAAACGCAACAGAATGGTATTCTTCAGGACAACCACCTAATGAGAGGGCAGATACTACAAAACCTGGTTCTATGCATCCAAGTGGTAGACAATCGGGTAATTTCCCTGGTCGGTTAGGAGTGGGAAAAGAATTATATTCTTGGCCAATTAAAGTAAGTGAGTATGAACACATAACAGAACTTGAAGAACAAACTGGAGAAGAGTTAGAAGAAATGTATTGTGTCAATAAAGTAATGATAGGACATACTATATTTGCAAATGGATTTTTAGTTTCGGCATGTGATTGGGGATATGTGTGGCCAGATGAGTTTTATATCAACGAAGGTAATTATTATCCACG
>Ga0233445_1000731_pt1 | contig 31170 bp, 19 predicted proteins | sample SI_124_October20_5_FD_182779 | JGI IMG/M metagenome (GOLD analysis project Ga0233445, IMG submission 182779) | Seawater microbial communities from Saanich Inlet, British Columbia, Canada - SI_124_October2016_100_MG | ecosystem: Environmental > Aquatic > Marine > Inlet | place: Canada: British...
GCAGCCTTTAAGTCGTAAATGAGAGGGCCTAAGAAGGAGCGTACAGAGTAATCGTGTGTAATCTCCTTCGGTGGTGTTGCTGAGAAACCAAGGCGAACAGCAGCCTTCTTAAAGGACTTTAAGCAGCTTTTAGAAAGTTTCCCTTTTCCAAACTCGTGAATTTCGTCATAAAGGATAAACTCTGCGTGGTCTACATGACTATCTAAAATCTTGTCTACTGACTGGATAGTGCAAAGAGTGATTGGTTTAATATCGTTAGCCTCTCCACACACAATACCACAGTCAATACCTAGTTTTTGGAATTCCTTGTAAGTTTGAAACAAAATCTGCTTTTTAGTAAAAAAAATAACTCCTATAGAGTCTTTAAAATAATTTGCAACACTAGCTAAAATAAGAGTTTTACCTGACCCTGTAGGTGCTTTTATAATTCCTCTAAAATTATTCCTTTCAATAGCCGATAAAGCACTTTCTTGGTAGTGCCGTAAAGTGACACCTGGTAAAGGGTTACGGTTTATAGAAGGGATACTAGTTGTGTTATCTTTTAAAGTGTATTGAGCATTCACAGTGGAAAGATCGTCCAAAACTTCGTCAATAATACCAGTGCCTAATCGGCCACCTTTAGTAATAAATTGTTGAGTACCATTCCAACCTCCTCGTCCTTTGGAGGCAAAATAAGCATTAGGGATTTTAAAACTATACTTTTTTACTAATAAAGATAATAACTCTTTATCACATTTAACCAATCTTGTATAAATATTATCTTTTATGATTTGCATACTAACTATAATAATGAATAGGGGTTACTCCCTATTATAGTAATATGAACGAAGAAAATAATAAAACTCTTGGAGATCTTTTCGCTGAAAAGTATCATGGAAGCAAAGAAGCTACTACTCCTACTCCTGGTATCCCTGTTGATACCACAAAAAAAGATATCCTTTCAGGTTTACTTTCAGAAGTGAATAATGATTTTATTGAAATTGTGCTTCCTTCAAAAAATGTGTTTTATGAAGAAGATACAAAAGTAATGATTAAACCTTTTACTTATGAAGAAGAGAAAATGCTTTTATCCTCTTCCAAAATAGGAGGTAAAAACATTATTAACAATATGATGGGGAAGTGTGTAAAGGGAGTATCCATTCTTGATCTTACGTTACCAGATAAAATCTATCTTTTATTCAAGTTGAGAGAAATTTCGTATGGTACAGATTATAATGTTCTTTTAAATTGTTTACACTGTGAGGAACCCAATGAGATGATTATCCCTATTAATGAGCTAACTGTTAATTATATTGATGAAAAGGCATGCACTGTAAAACAACTATTTCTCCCTGGGTCTAAGAGAAACGTAGAAGTAACGGTACCTAGATCAAGAGATGAAGACCTGATAACCAAACCTTCTAAGCTCATGGATAATTTGTGGAGATTTGTGAACAGGGTAGAGGATATTGAAGACAAAGATATTATTAGAGCTTTCGTTAAAAAATTACCTGCACAAGATGTTTCAAAACTTCGGAATTCCATTCTTAATGAAGAATGGGGTTTAGAGACTAAAATTTCTTTTCATTGTATGCATTGTGAAGAAAAAAATGATATGGATCTACCTTTAACAGCAGATTTTTTCTCAGCGAGTTCAGAGAATTAACCTTTCGTTCCCTGAACTATGAACTTTATTTGTTAGTAAAGAACATCGGATTTAGTTATGAAGATGTTCATCGTATGACAAAAGCAGAAAGGAATATATACCTAGAATTTCTAATAGAAGAGAGGAAAGAGGAGAAGGAACAACTAAATAGTATTAGAGCAGGTTCTTAATCCTATGGCAACAATTCCAGGCAATAAAAATATCAGTGTTACTAACCGTAACAACCGACCATCCCCTTCTTCCAGAGTGCTTCTAGAGTTATACACTCTAGAAGCGGGATCTCCTTACAACATCTACGAGGTGCATTCAGTACATGTGTTCCCTAAAGGAGACTTCAATTATGAACAAGTAGAAAGTCAATATTTTGTAGATTATGAAACAGGGTTAGTTAGCGAGGACCAAGCATTAGAAAGTGCAGTTATGATTTTCTCAGGAACTGAGAATGGGGGAGCAACAACGCTTGGGTGTAAACATATTTCAGAGTATACAGGAGATGCTACAACATCACAAGATATCTATCAAATGTATTCTATTGAAGCACAGTGGGAACATCCAGGATTAGAAAGGTATGGTATAGCTTTACATAAAGATTCCCTCTTTACAAAAGATGCCATAGTGTATACAAATGGAGCTACCCATTCTGGTGATTATTTTGATGTATGGACTGTAACTTTTGGCCCAGGGGAAGACCCTCAGCTATTAATTAATGAGTTCACACTTTATCCTAGTAATAGGTTTCATTTTACTGAACCTCTACATGCAAAGGCTAAGGCACGCTTAAAGACAAATAAGTTGAAGTATGGTTCTAAAGAGGAAGTGATTCTTTCTACAAGTGTAAGTATTCTTAATAAAAATATTGGAAGTGAGATTATTGCAATGCTTAGACACTCCCTTATTGAAGAAGCAGAATACACTATTACTCGCTATAGGGAAGATGGTGAATTCCCTCAAAAAGCCCTCCTAAAGGATTGGACTCCAGTTGATACTATTGATTCTGATGATACCTTATCTTTTATGTTAGATACTACAGAGTTAAATGCAAATGAGTTAATTATTAACCCTAGAGGAATGTATCATATACAAGTAAGATTTAGTCTTGCTGGTCAAATAGTTTACTCAGATGAATTCCCTTTGATTGTAGAGTAAACAAGATCCATAGAATCATACTTCTTAGTCTTTTTAATTTGAAGTAAAACGGATTCTTTTCCTTCTAATGTAAACATATCATTCCAATCTTTGTATTCTAATGAAGGGTGACAGGTTAAAATTCGTTCTGGCTCTATTCCAACTTTAAGAAGTTTAGGCACAAGACTGGCTTCAGCTACTCTCCCTGGTTTATCATTATCCATAGATAAAACAAACTTCATATGTTTATCTATTTTTAATACTCGTAACTGTTCCTGAGATATAGAAGAACCTTGGAGAGAAGTAGCATTAACTCCTATACTCTGGAGGGTTATAGCATCCAGAGGTCCTTCAACAATAAACAAATAATCTTTCTGGGTGTTATAAGGGTATAAAATATCTGAAGATTTAACCCCACAGTCTTTTGAAGAAGGATTAAGATATTTAATTTTATCATTAAATAAGGTTCTAGCTTGATAATAAATTACCTTATCTTCCAATATAAAAGGAATAATAAGTCTACCAAACAAAGGACCAGGTTTATCTCCGATTAAGAACAAGTGGTTTAAGTTATATAAACCTTTATTCTTTAATAACTTAATAGCTTTATTCTTTAATATATTGTTATTAGTATCTTTTATATTGTTTGTATATTCTTTTATATTTAAAGAAGAGAAGTCTTTGTTATTACTAATAAATAATCTATTATAGTCATCTTGAGGAGGCTCTAGAAGACTTTTTATGTTTTCTTCCAGACTTTCCATACTGCGAAGGTATTTCCTTCTTAATCTAGCCTCTGCTTCTCTAAAAGAGATTTTCTCTACAGCTGCTACCAACCCAATAATATTTCCTTTCTTTTTGGCTCTAAAGTCTTGCCAGAGTCCCGTTTGCATATTAATCGAAAGGTGGTATCCTGTATCCTTAACAAATACAGAGTTTATAGTGAACTCCTGACTATGATAACCTACCACCTTGTAATCGGTGAAAGTAGACTCCAAATAGTCTTTAATATTTTTAGAAGAAAGTTTAATCATGTTTATAAATAATTTTTCAGCATCCAAGCTAAGCACTTATGAGGAATGTCCTCTGAAGTATAAGTTGAGGTACGTTGATCGTCTTGATCCCGTGTTTAATGATAATAGTAATACAGACGCTTTACACTATGGTTCTTTCGTTCACAAGGTATTTGAGGATGGCGTTGAAGCTGAAACTATGGAAGACCTAATGGAAATAGCAAATAAAGAGAGAGACAACTACGACTTTCCTAAATCTAAGTTTCAAAACTTTAAGGACATGTGCAAAAACTTTCTTAAGTTAAATGCTACCTTGAACGAAGTAGGAGAGGCAGAGCAGAGGTTCAAGTTCCAGTTTGGAGACCCAGAAAAAGATATGAACGTCAATGGTATTATAGACCGTATCATTAAGTCAGAGAGTGGAAAATACTTAGTCATTGATTACAAAACCTCTAAACGTCCAAAAACCCAAATGGATTTGTTCAGGGATGACCAAATGAAGATGTACGCCTACGCAGTCACTCAGCTGTACTCTGTGAGCGTTAAGGACGTTACTCTTGCCCATTTCTACCCCCACCTCGATAAACTCGTTACAGTGCGTTTCTGTGCGGCTGACATAGCTTCCTTTTTGAAGAAAGTGCAAGAACGAATGTGGAAAATCCGAAAAATGAAGAAAGATGATTTCTCAGCTTGCCACAACAAGTTCTGCAATTGGTGTGGGTACAAAGGAGTATGTCCTAAATTCAATGACCAAATGTTAATTGAACAAAGAATGCAAGCTTTTCTCGATACTAAGGGAGATAAAGGTTAAGGTCTATATCCTCGAAGAACTCAAAAATAATTTCCTCATTAAACTTAGTTTTAATTTTGAGGAAATTTTTTAGGGATTCCCTCTTAATTGGTTTTATTTCTTGGAGTGATTTTAAAATTTTTAATCTAAAAACTCTAATAAAGTCTTCAGAGTATTTATGTTTCCATTTTAGTAGGAAAGCTTCAGAAAATAAAAAATCTAAACTATCTACATAATCTAAAAGTTCTATACTATAAGAGTTTACTTCTTCAAAATATACCATATTCTTTCTATTCTATATATAATAGTAAGCATGTCCCATCCTTTATCTAAATACTTGACTACAAGTAAACGAATAAATTACTTAAATGTAAAAACAGGTTCTAGTTCTCACTCAAGCCATCCAAACTTGAGTGTTGTTTCTGACCCTGAAAAGAGAAATTTTATTCATGATGGTGATGGCATCCCTCAGGAGGCTACTTGGGAGAGAAGTATTTTACCTTGGCGATCTCCTTCAGGTACCATTTTTAAATTTCCTTACCAGAGTTCTGATTCCCAAGGCAGAGCCAATAAGGATAACTACCCTATTGTTATTTACCTTAATCACAATAACTATGACATGAGGTATAATACTACTGGGTGGGGAGATAGTCTTTATGACAACAATGCAGGTGCTCAATTTTTCACGGGAATTAGTGTTCGATACGTAGACTTAGAACTAGCACTTGCTTTGTCTCGTATTATTAAGAATAAAGGGCATCATGTTAATTATGAAACCATCCAGAACATTGATAAATATATTGCGTACTCTGCTTACAGGATGTACTACAGAAAAAATATTCCTGAAAAAAGTGTAGAAAAATTAAATATTACTAAACTAGAATACTAATGTCTGATCTTGACCAATCCTCCTCTACTGAGATTTTAGCGTCTCACCTACTTATTTTAGTTGAAACTGTTAAAGATCTTACTTCTTCTTTAAACACACAAAAGGAAGAAGTTGTAAGAAATAAAAAAGCTACAAAGACTGCTGCTGACCATTTAACGGATGCAGGAGAAGCTGCTAACCAGAGTAGTAGAAATGTTGAAAGAGCAGGTTTGGTAGACATAGAATCCAGTAAAGGGAATGCTAGAGTAAGAGAGAAAAGTATTCTTCGTACATTAGGGGTTTTTGGTAAGCTTAACTCTACTATTACAGATACTTACACTCAAGGTTTAGGAAAGACTTTGGGCTTAACTGATAAAGGATTAAATTTCTTTGAAGAAGCTAGGAGAAAAGAAGCAATTGGACGTGTAAAGAGCTTTACTTCTGTTACTCATTATTTAAAACTCTTTATTGGTTTTCTCAGTGGGGCTTTAATGCAAGGAGCAAAAGATGTTGTAAAATCTTTTTCTCAAATTTCTTCTGTGTCAGCGGCTTTTGGAAAGTCATTCGACGATGTTCTCAACACTAAATTTTTAGCAGAATTAGCGAAAAGTGGGATTACTTACAAGGAAGGAGTTGAAGCTATCGTAGCTGCAACTACAAATGGTTTTAATCCTATGTCCAAAGGGATGCAAGACCTTGCTAAGAGATCTGCCCTTTTAGGGATGGATGTTTCCCAAAATACGGCTATTACTAAGCAACTCTCTGTAACTACAGGAATAGGCAATAAAGCTGGTCTTGAATTAGTGAATGCTACTCTAGACTTAGCACAATCCTTTCATTTAGATTCTCATCGTCTTGTAATGGCTTTACAAGAATTAGGTCCAACTCTAGCAAGAGTTTCCCTTGCACAAGGAAAGGATGCTGCGATAGCAATGGGGGAAACATTGACTAGATTGACTAGTTTAATGGGGTCTAGGTCAGAAGGTCAAATTGCAGATCTTTTACAAGGGTTAGCAGGGAACCAATTTAAAACTTTTGTTACAAAAGGAATGTTTGCGGGTAATGTATCCTCGGAAGCATTAGCAGGTAAGGAAGGTTCTAAGCAACAAGTGCAAGCTTTGGCTGACTTAGGACAAGCAATTAAGTCACAGCTTACTACTGCTTCTGGAGGATCGAGTGCTGAAGTTGGTGCTTTATTAGCACCCATTTTTGCTGACCTTACAGGCTTAACCCAGAATCAATTAGAATCCCTGATGCTTATTGCTGACTCTTTTACTACAAGTGCAAATAATGAAATAGAAAATAGAAATGTGTTATTAAAACAACAGGAACAAACCATTTTAACAAATGATTTAATGAGAAGTTTTAATACTTCCCTTCAAGCTTTACTTGTTAGTTTTACTGGAGAGGCGATTCCCGTTGTACGTTTTTTATCAGCATACTTACAAGTGTATGGCTCTATAGTATCTCAGCAAATTATAAAAGTAGCTAAATTTAGCTATTCTCTTGTAGCTTTTGCTGTTAGGAATTTTGGTCTTTTATTAGGAATGAAAGGTTTGCTTTTTCTAAGTAACACTCTTTCAAAAGTGCATGCTCTTCAAGCCCAAGTTTTAGAAGCAAAGAATGTTGGTATTACTCACAACATTTTACGTGGTATTCATACTGAACTTGTAAGAAATACAGCTACAACAGCAGCAGGCAATGCTACAGCTACGGGGGGTAAATTCGCAGGAGCTCTAAGTTTCTTAGGGCCTCTCGGTATGGTTGCTGGTTTAGCTACAACTGCTTTTACTATGTACTCTGCATATAAAGGAGCAAAAGGAGTATTAAATCACGATTATGAATCTCCTTCCGAAGATGCTCAAATTAAGAAGTTACTAAAACAACAAGAAGATGATATGGCTAACGAGTTAGCTGAACTTAGAAAACAAACTAAATCTTTAGACACTATTAAGGATAATTCATCTAAGAATAACCCCCTAAATTCCGTTTTTGAAAATGCTCAAGTTCTACAAAGTGAATTAAGTTTGCAAATTCTAGAAGAGCTTAAAGCTGCGAATGCTCTAAGGCAACAAGACTTAAGACAAAGAATAATAGATGGGTCATCACCCACAAATGCAACTCTAAATACAGGGTTTTAATTATGACAAAAGCTTCCAGTTACACAATAGTTACACCTCCTGATGGAGGCCATGCTACAATTATTCCCCATAATACAGAAGCAGCGGGGTACATAGGGCAACCTTGGTTAGATAAAAGACAGGTTCTCATCCTTGATTCTAATGCTCACGCAGCAGAGCATATTGGAGAACCCGCACTCGATCGTAGAAAGGTTATTCTTCAATCGGAAGGACAAGGTATTAGTGGTATTTTAAATGCTGTTGGTGCTGGAGGTTTAAGTACTATTCATTTAGACATAGCAGAAAGATGGAAATCTATTGCTATGGGTGTTTTACAGGGGGACAAAACTAGGCCCCACCAAAACGAATTTCAAATACTTGCCAACTCTTTACCTTCCTTAGGTGGTGGGTGGGGAAATCAAAATATAGGTATTGATGGTACCCAGTATCCTATCGACGGTTTTTCTCTTGGTGACACAATTGAGGATGTTAGAGGAGCTATTGCAGGTTTTGCATCTGACGCTGTTTCGTGGGCAACAGACACCTTAGGTAATGCTCTCGCTGGGGGAGCAGAAATGGGTGACCCTGCAAAGGAACAACGAAGAAGAGACAGAGAAAATTGGGAAAAAGTAGCAAAAGAAGAAGGTGTTCCCTCTAACGCTACTGCAGTTAAAATAGCGAAAAAAGGAAGAATAAATCAAATATTAGATAAAGTAGGTTTTCTTCGTGTAGTTTATCCTTCTACTAAAATAGGAGAAACAGACCTTACTATGCAATTTCCTTTTTTTGAGAATCCTATTATAAGTGAAAAGAGAAAAGCAAAATATTCATCTATCCCTATCTTTAATAGAAATGAACCTTTACGCTTATTCACAGGTGCTGAAGCTAGGAACCTAGATGTAACTTTTACATATACTATCCCCCATATACATGAGATGGGGTTTGACTTTTTTAAGCCTTTAGACACAGACAAATACAGTCAGTTTAAAATAAAGCTTCAAGAAATTTTAAGGGAGAATAATCAAAGTTTAGAATCTCTAAATGAAAGGTTCAAAACGGAGCTTGAACCTTCCTCACCTATAAATGGAGATGATCCTCAACTTGAAGGTACAGAAGCAGGAAAAGAATTTGGCACTCAAGAGTCTCTCCGAAATACAACGAAAACATCAGGGATGTTTCAAGAATGGAGAGATTTAAATCTCACTAGGAGACCTGACGATTCTGATTTTATATTTCAAAATAAAGAGTTTGGAGCTTCTTACTTAAACACACTAAACTTATTTTCCTATGTTGTTAACGCTGTTCGTACTTTCGTTGTAGGTTCTACACACAGCCCCTCCGTAGGTCCTCCTCTCGTGCATTTAAACTTTGGGTACTTGTATAGAGACGTTCCTTGCATTTGTACAGACTACAGTTTTACTGTTGAAGGAAGTCAAGGTTATGATAATTTTTCTTTAATGCCTAGGCAACTAAAAATCAAAATCTCCCTAGAAGAGTATCGTCAAGCAGGGGGTATAGGAGCAGAAGCTTATGACTTTGAAGAGAACCCTTATGGCTTACCAGGGTGGTTAGACTTTACAGAACAAGGAACTTTGGATCCTATTTATACCGAAGAGGCATTTTAAATGAGTTGGATTAACGATTTTAGTTTTAAAACAAAACACAAAGGAAAAAAAATAGTAACTGTTATAGGTTCTAAAGAATTTGATGACTATTATAAAAATGTAGGAAAAAAAGGAAGTAACAAAGTTATTAAAGTTCCTGCGGGGTACGAAGGTAGATTAGATTTACTTTCTCTTGAAGTTTATGGTACTCCTTCTAAATGGTGGCAACTGGCTATCGCCAATAATATTTTCGACCCTGTAGAGCAAATCCATGCTGGTATGCTTTTAAAAGTTCCTTTCTAACCATGCCCGTTCCCGTACCCAACACTCACTCTGGGGAGAACTTTCCCTATGAGAATAACGCTTCTTTAGTTAATGTTGCAATGTCTTTCGATGAAGAAGCGATGCTTAAGTTTAAAAAGGGTTTGGCTAAAGGAGTTATTGAAGATACTCCGAATGTTTTTTCTTTAACACCTGGAAATCAATTAATTAGTTTTGAATCAAAGATAGGAAAGTATCAATCAGAAACTGAAGCTGGTTTACTCTATGATTTGAAATTGCTGGAGCTTCCTACTGAGGAAGGGGATTACTTTCAAGCTATGCTTTTCGAGCAATATATTATGACCAAAAACTGTACGATGAGTATGGTTGCGGATGACACAGGAAAATATTCCTTAACAGGAGGTATTGAAGGTATTCCTTCTTTATACCTTATGTGGGGTTATGGGGCTCATGAAAGAACATGGTCGGAACCTCATAAGGCTATTATTAGTGAGATTAAATATGACTTTAATACTTTTGGAGATAAAATTTTAAATATTAAAATGCAAGATATCATCTCTTTTGAAATGGGTGTTCTTGCTAACAAAAAAGCGTCTTACGAAATTTTGACAGAGATTGATTTTAATAAATCTTTCTACTGGAATATTTCTAATTCTATTTCTAAGTTTTTGTCTGGCGTTTTCTATAACTCCTTTACGGTTGTTAACCTAGGGAAAGAGTTTAAAGCAAAACTTGACGCTAGAGAAAAAAAGTTAACAACCCATGAGTTATCAGACGCAATGCAAAAGGATAAACAGGAAGGAGAAGATTTTGTGCCTATTTTATTCTCTACCCCCAACGATCCAGCACCCCTTCCTCCTTCTCCAACAGCTAACCAAGAAAAATTACTCAACCAAGAAAGAGATAATGTAGAAAGGCTTACCTTCGATTTAAATACCTTAAAAGAAAAAGAAAGTAGTCTTACAGCTAACAAATCAAAACTTATTAATGAATCAACCTCTCAAGACCCAAAAGATGCTGAAATAGCTCAGATTGAACAACAACTTACAAATAACAAAACTGAACAAAAGAGTACTTCAGCTTCCATTACTTCCTCTCAAAATAATATTAAAAATTTGGAATCAAATGTTGAAAGGAGATATCCTCCCACAGAAACGGATACTACTTACGCTCAAGGTGGCTTCCTTGATGGAGCTGATCCAGAAGACGCTTTTCCTGCCTCAAAAACAGGAGATATAGAGGTATCCCCTACAAGGCACTCTTCAGGGCAGTCTGTAGATACTATGGAGACACAAAGACATTCAGAAAACATTGACAAATATAATTCTCTCCTACAAGACTTTTTAAGTACAGTTGGTTTTTCCACGTATAGAGCTGTACAACTCAAAAATAATCAATCCCCAGCCCAGCCTAAAGTTTTTGTGTATGATGATTCAATTCCAGAAACAGAAGGAGATAATAGTGGCAGTTCTCCTAATAGAAAGGTTAACGACAATTTTGCAACAGAATTAGAACCTGACCTTCAAAAAGAGTTTGATACTACTATGAATTCTATGGGATCTGTTACAACTTCTCCTTTCGTTTTACACTTAAATGTATTAAGGTCTGAACAGCTTTTTGGGAGAGGGTCTTGGGATAAAGATGGAAAATTAAAACCTCCTCCTAACCTTGATTTAAATTTACATAGTAGTGATAATGGATTTTCTCCTTACTCTGTGATAGCTTATGGAAAAGGGATAGGCCAAGCTCTATCCATTTGTTCAAACGATGAAACAGATAAAAACGGTCCTGCACATATGGAACAAGCTAGGTTTATTGTAAATGCTCAGAAACTAGAGGAAAAAAGGAAGAATTATGAAAATCCAATAGTTACTGCTGATTCTTTAACGAATAAAACAACAGGAATGACATCTCAAGAAAGACAAGATTTTCTTGAGGAAGTTTCTGAAGCGCAGTACCAACAAGACAGAGACGATTTTAGTGAAAAAAGTAAAATAAAAATTTATATTAGAATGGCTAAACCTGCAGGGATCTCTATGCGAGATTTTATATTAGGCAGTAAAAATTCTAATAATAATGTCCCAGGGCTAGTCCCTCAGTTAACTGAACTTGCTGATGCTTTAGGAGTAGAGGACCATGAAAGTCTTATTTTTACTTCTTCTCGCATAAAGGATGATATTATAGTTAACGAGTACATAAAAAACTCAGAAATGGCAACCTTAGTTTATCTAGGAAAAGAAAATTTATATCACGACTTGATCTTGAAAGGAGAATCTCCTTCAGAAGACAAGTACCACGAAGGAACATCTTTTCGAAAAGTACACTCTTTAAAATGCACTTCTAACTCTGTTCGTTCTTCCTCTGATTCTAAAGTTTCTGATACTCCAGAAAGTTACGATTTAGTTTTTACTTATGGGAGAAGAGGAGTAGCTACAACAGAAGGAACTCAGTACATTCAACAAGAACCTCTTATTATTGACATGAAGTATAAACTTTTTTCTTCCTATTATTATAGTCTTTTTTCTAATTTGCGTTCTAACAATGAGTCTATTTCAGATAGACATGACACATCAATCACAGCTATGCTTGAGAAATTAACAGCCGAAGGAAAAGATAAATTTATGGAAAACTATCCTAAATGGTTAGGTGTTTCTCCTTCTGACTCAAACTATCATGTTATAAAAAAAAGAGCAAGTAAAGTATGGGACTATTTTACAGATTCTGCAAGTAACACCTTTAGTATATCTAAGTTTTCTACTGACGATAATCTTCGAAAGATTGCTACTTCAGATATGCAAGACATTAAAAGTAATATTGTAAATGGAGCTAAAGGGTTATCAGATGAGGACGCAGAATTAGGATTAAATTTCTTTTTTAGCTTAACTAAAAGTAAAAAGCCTAATAAGAGATGGGTAGGAGAGGAGGAAACCTTTGATAATACGAGTGTAGATGAATCCGTTTTAGTTCCAACTTACTTAGTAGAAGGGTGGAGCGACCCTGACCCCAAGATACAAACAATAGACCTCCTGAATCAACAAGCTAACCACTATTCTAGGATTAATCAACTACTTCACGAACTTACGATTACAGTTCCTGGAATACCTGAGCTTTCTTCTTTAAACGAAGTATGGGGTAAAGATAGAAGGTGGGTCAAGATTCAAGTTTATAACCAACGGACAGGAACTGCACACTGGTTGTCGGGAAAATATTCTCTCTATGGAATGTCTCACAAAATTTCTTCTGATGGGGGTTACGTTACTAAGCTTCACTTAATCAATATGGTAGGTAAAATATAATGAACACACTTCAAATTTATGAAGGGATAGTAGAGCCAAACAGTGATAACAATGCAATGGAATCAGGGTCTCTACAAGTTAAGTATGCCGAAGGAGTGGCTACCGTACATTACTGTAGTCCTTACGGTGGTTTTGACTACGGCTTTGTAGGTATACCTTTAGCAGGTACAAAAGTTGCTTTCGCTAGAACTAACAAAGGAAACTATGTTCTACTTGGGGCAATTTTTACTACAGAGTGGCATGAGAAAGAAGTGGGGGGCGAGAAAGATTTTATAGCAACACCTACTCTTCCTGATAAAGCGGAGATCTTTAAATGGAGTGGTTTTCCTGGAAAATCTGTTTGGAAAGACCCTAATAATAATAAGATTTGGTTAAACCATCAAACAGTAAATACGGAAGATGAAGGAGAGAAGCAAGATAGAGGAATTCTTTTACGCACAGAGTTAGAGAAACATATCCACATAAATGATACGAAGGATGCTGAGTATATTATATTAGGGGATAGAGCTAACAATGAGGTGGATGATAAAGTAAACTGGATAGGGATTATAAAAGATGCAGAAGGTTTAGACGATGACTCCATTGTTGCCTTTGCTACTAATAAGATTACTTTAACAGGAAGGGGGGTAGGGGATATTAAAATTGTTGTTAAAGCTAATCATTTTGATGTCGATATTATTATTGAGAATGAAGGGGCAGGAAACATTAACATTATCGCTGCTCAAGGGGATATTAATTTAACCGCAGAGCAAAGTAATATCAATTTAACAGCTGCAAAGGATATTATTCTTGATGCAGGAGGGGAGGTAGGTATCCATGCAGGTTCAGCAATAACCGAAACTGCTGGAGGTACTATTTCTCAAAGTGCAGGGGCTAGTTTTACCCAATCTTCAGGAGGGGCTATGTCCTTATCCTCAGCTGCAGGAAGTTGGTCAGCTGCGGGTTTAAGCCTAGGTTCTCCTGTTGCTATGCTTTAGCACTACATACTATTAGAATTATGAACGTTGAATTTTACACTATTTCAGAGCTAAAAATGCTACCTTCTCCCAGTTTAGCAGCTCTGAAGAAAACACAGAGTCTTACTATGAGTGCTATAACTTCTCGTGTTAAATCGTTAGAGATAGAAATTGCCAATCTTTCTGGTATCACAAAAGTAAACACTGGAAGTGTAGGAGGTCTTGTTTCTGTTCCACAGTGGGAAGGACTACTTCCTTCTGGTTCTATCTTACAAGGAGCTTTAAATTCGTTAGATTCTGTTAGTACTACTATGAGGACACTACAAGATAATGGAGTGGACGTTTTTGAAGGAGATACCCTCCCCGATGAAGACTCTTTAAATTCTGTTATCTCTAAAGTAGAAAGAGATACTTCTCAGTATATAATTAATTCTTCTCTCATTACTGAAAGAAAAAAAGCTAAACTTTCAAATTTAGAAAGTCAATTAGAACTTGGATTAAGCCAAGTTAATGTTTTAAAAGCTAACTTGGATGCTATTACATCTATTGTTGGAAATAGAGCCACTGGCAGTTTAGAAGAGCCATCCCTTAATTATGAAGGGATGCCAGTAGGACCAGACCCTGTTTCTGAGGAACACCAAGAATTTCTTAGTCGTGCAATTATTACTCCTTGGGCTGCTGACCATTCGAAGTGGTTGCAGGTTCAAGCCCAACTTAATAGGTTCCTCCCTGGTTTAGAACCTACTTATGACTTGATTCATGGTCCACCAATTTCCTCTATTGGTCGTTACGTTTTATCTGAAAACGGATTCTACTATGATTCCAGAAGTACTAAAGAAGCACCTTCTCCCAATGGGAAGGTTCCTTCAGATGCTGCTACTAGTTTTAATTACGCTCCAAACTTAGGTGGTAGAGGGGAAGTATATAAAGAAGAAGATTTAGATTGGTACACAGACACTATAATGGATTTTGAGAATGCTAAGGAGACTGATGAATTATTACAATTTTATTACTCTGACAACATACTTCAAAATTTTATTGCGGATAGACAAAAAGAAATATACGATGTATCAGGTCAGATTCAAGAGCTTCTCGAAAAAGGGCATGAGGAAAAAGGACCCTTAGTTACAAATTATAACCAACAATTAGGGGGTATTTATACCTCTTACGAGTTAAAGATAAAAAAGAGAAAGAAACAATTAGAACTTGCTAGATTGTCTGGCCGTTTTGAAATTGTGGGAGGAGAAGAGGTTCTTTTTTTTAAGGAAGATGGAACGAAGGAAGTTCTAAAACACATTCCTGTAAACGATTTTTCTTTTACTAAAAACATGCGATTGCGTCCTACCTTAGGGCAACAGGTAAGCATAACTTTAGGAAAAGGTGATGTTGATGATTCTGTCCTTCCCCTCGATCCTTTATACTTAAACACTCTGCCTAAGGAAGGAGTACGTACTTTTGAACACTTAGCTTTAGCTAACGAAGGAGCAGGAGTTGGTCCTCATTATGATAAGACAAAAGGACAAACTAGTCTTTACGATGTGAGTGGGGAAGGATACTTAACTCGTAATATAACTGATTCCGTAATTACTAAAGGGCTAGAGGCTGGTTTTGCTTTTCTTAACCCTTTAACTGGGTCTTCTACATCTATAGATGACTACCAAATTGATAACTTTGGAGCAAATGGTCTAGGGGTAGGAAACGCTCAAATGCTTGCAAATGATCTCATTGAGGTTTATCCTTCTGGCTTAAGCATTCCTTTTCTTCGAGGTTCCGATTTAATTAACGGAGGAGCCTGTGTACAAATCCCAGTATGGGAAGATTTAATTAGTGGTCTTTATTCCAAGGCTGGTTTTACTTTTTCTGTTTGGACACACATTCCCAAATTAGAGAGCGATAGTTTCTTTGACGATGACCACACTTTTAGGTTGCTTCTTGCTTGTGAAAATACAGGAGAGGGGGGTCAAACTGATCTTAAAAATTATGTAAACGCTGATATGACTGTTGAAGACGCTAAGGTGCGAGGTTTTGTTTTCGGTTTTGTAAGAGGGGTGCAAGGAAAGCCTCTTTTAGGTTTGTACCCTACGGTTTCCCAGAATGAAAGAAGATTAGGTTGGGATCCTAGTGTTTGTTTTGGAGAAAACGAAAATAAAGAACGGTTAGGAGTCTCATGGGTACCCCCTTCTATTGATTTAGAGGAAGATTTAACATCTAGTTTCCGACAGATTACTTTTACTGTTAATCCTTCGAGAAAGAAAGTTAAAATCTTCTATGATGGAAAATTGCAAATAACCGAATCTGTAAAAAATGTTTTTGGTTTAGGAATCCCAAAGAGCCCTACTTTTCATACTTTAAACCATACTAATCCTAATCTTGTTAGTTACTCCGCTTCCTCAGGAGTAGCTCCCTCTATTTTACCTGGGAGCTCTTTTACTCCTTTTATTCTTGGGGGAGGTTACACTGATACCTTAGAGACTGGAGGATTTATGGGTAGCAATACAAATAGCTACTATTCAAGAAACAGTAGTATGCAAGAAGCAGCTCTGCTAAATAATAATAACTCCAAAAGTGGACTGTTTGGTTTCATAGGGTTACCTTTACTTTATAGTAGAGCTTTAACAGAAAAAGAAGTTCTTAAGAATTTTAACCAAACAAAAGCTTTCTTTAAAAATATTAAATTAGACTAATGACTAAATCTAGAAATACTACTCTTTTTACACCTATTGAATTTGTAACTACTTCAAAAGTTACACAGACAATGGGGATTTCTTACCCCTTAAAGAAAGATTCACAAGGAGGCTTCTTTACTAAGGAAACGGATCACTTTCTTATAAAAAATAATTTAAGACAACTTATCTTAACAGAGAGAGGAGAGAGGCCCATGCAACCTTCCTTCGGTGTACAATTAAGATCAAAGCTATTTGAGCCTCTAGACTCTTTCTTGCTTAAAGGGATTAAAGAGGACATTAGAGAGACAATCGCTATTTATGATAAGAGAATTAGAATTACTTCTCTTCTCGTAGAAGAAGATGTAAGCCTTCGAAGTAGAGGCTTAAATAAAATTTATATTAAACTATCTTTTGTTATAAAAGATTTTCCTACTTTTGTAGACACCTTGGAGATTACCATTTAATGAGTTACGACCGTTCAGTACCATGGAGAGGGCTTACTAATAGAAAAGCTCCTGATCAATTAGTTACTTCTGATTTTATTAAAGTAGCACAGTTAAATGCAAGTAATACCTTACCCCCTATTGATTTTACATCACAGGATTACGAGGGTATCAAAAAATCTTTAACGGATTACCTTAAAGCTTTTTACCCTTTAGACTACAATAATTTTGTGGAGTCTGACTTAGGAATGATGCTTGTGAATACTATGGCTTACATGGGAACCACTCTTTCCTTAAAGGCGGATATGCTTGCAAACGAAAATTTCCTGGAAACAGCCAGGGTACCTGCTAATGTTAGAAAGCTGCTTCAATTAATTGGTGTAGACATGAGAGGTCCTTTAGCTGCTAAAGCTAATGCTAAGTTGACTCTGGACTCCTCACCCCAAGGTGATTTCAAAATAACAAAGGAAGAAAGGAATGTAACAGTCATTTCTGACAGAGATGGTCAACCTGTGTCTTGGGTGCTTTATTACTATGATCATTCTACGGGAGAGATTTTATTAGATGGAAAGTCTGATCTAATTATCCCTCACGGAGACTTTGATAATGGAACTTCTATAAGTAATCTTATTCTCTTAGAAGGGTTTTTAAAGGAAGAAGAAGGCTCTTTTGTTGATATCGACGCAGTTAAGTATATCTACTTAAAGGAAGCTCCAGTAGTAGAGGGAAGTATTCAAGTCTCCTCTTCAGAAGGAATGTGGGAAGAGATTGATAGTCTTTACCTTGCTTCAGGATCGGATCATAAAGTTTTTGAGAAAGTGTATGACGACAACTATGGAGTAAAACTTATTTTTGGAGATGGTATTAGGGGTAAACCTCCAATCTCTGGGGATTCTTATACAGTTCTTTATAGAACAGGAGGAGGTTTTCGGGGTAACATAAAAAATAATTTTCTTAACAAAAATGTGAAGGGTATTGATTTAGTTACAGGGAGTCCTCTCATAAAAGGTAATTATGTAAACACTACTATTAGTACGGGAGGTCAGAATGCAGAGTCGGTAGACCACGCTAAAAAGTATGCGCCTTACTTGTTTAGATCCCAATACAGAGCAGTAACAGGAGATGACTATACTGCGATTTCCAATGCTTTTCAAAGCTCAGTAGGTTATGGTAAGTGTATTGCTGTTAATAGACAATCAGGTGCTTCTTCCAATATCATTGACATTTATTGTATTGCTGTAGCAAATGAGATTCACTTAGAGAGAGCATCCTTACAATACAAGCAAGAACTTATTGAATACATGAATGAGTTTAAAATGATTGCTGTTGAGATTGTAGCTATTGATGCACTAATTAGAACTTTAGATTTAGTAATAACAATTATGCTTAAAAGAGAGGATAAGCCAAATGAAGAAAGGATTAAGGTAGGTGTAGCTTCCAAAATAAAAAGACTTTTTCATGCAGATAATGTTGACTTTGGAGAAACTCTCTTTTTAGGAGATATCGTAGTGAAAGCTATGGAGGAAGAAGGGGTTACTTACACAACAGTAGACAATATCAAAGAGGATATTTTTCTGATGTACAATGAAATTATACAATTAAACAATATAGAGATTAACGTAGAATATGTATAGAGATTCCCTTGACCGAAAGTATTTTCAGCATAATTATATTGATGTTGTAGCTAAATTTGTTCCTCAAGTTTATTTTGAGGAAGAGGAACTCCTGTATGGAAAAGAAGAAAACATTATTTACACAATGATAAATAGGGTTGCTGCTTTCGCCTCTGAGTTTAATTCCAACATTGTGACCCTGGAGAGTGATTACACAGCAAAGGAAATTAGTTCTTTCTTTACTAATAACCACAATAAAACAAGTGTAGATGCCTCTTTAATTCAGAAGATTCTTCTTGACCCTTTAGGGGAATTATTAGTAGACCAAGGGTTTCCTTCATTACTTTCTGAATTTGAATCTGTAAGTGATTTACGACAAGCTCTCGTTTCAATAATTTTACCTCATTTGTTTCCTGGAAATACAAGTAATGAGATGAAAAACAATCTCAATAGCCAATTAGGGATGGCGTTAAGCTCTGAGCAAGAATGGCAAACATTCTTTTTAAATAATCTTGGGTTACTTTTTCCTTTAGCTTCACCAGGAAATCACGATGCCGCACTAGCACCCGCAAGTCTTCGTCCCTATCATACTTTTATTGAACTCATTGTTAACGTTTATGAAAATGGAATAACAATTGATACGGGAGATTGTGTTAAAGGTTTCTATAATTATCTCTGGATTAATACCGATAATATCCTTTCTTTTAATTCGTATATTCCTTCTATTTTAAACAAAAGAAACGCTACTGCTGACGGGTTAGAGCAAGATTCCCAAACTTCGGGTGTTCAACATCTTGAAAGAATAAACACTTACATAGATATTATCTATAATTCTAATGATAAATCTTCTAGGGTTTTAGCCGATTCTATCCACACTTTAAATGAAGGAGGTTACCTAGAAATAACAGAGGAGGCTGCAGGTCCTTTTATAAAATTCTTAAAAGGAATGGGTTGTTCTTTTCATGATATTAAATCTACTGTTGACGGGATAGGTGATCTTCTTGACATAGATCAATGCCCCCGTGAATTCTTCGAATATTTAGCTCGTTACCTAGGATGGGCTTTACAAGGAAGTGACTTTACTCACTGGAAGGCTCAGTTAAGGCAAGCAATTTATGTTTACAAATCTAAGGGAACTCGAAAAGCTTTAGCAGGAGCATTAAATAGTTTATTCACTATTGACCACTTTAATGTGGATAGAGACTTAATAGAATGTTGGGAATCTTATATTCCTAACATGCTTTACTACATTTTAAAAACCGAATCTCCTATTTTTGAAGACGAGCTATCAGGAGAAAGAGCCATTCTTTGTGAAACTTTCCTTAAGGATGGAATTCAAGCCCTACTTCCAGACTACTTCAGAATTCCTAAAACTTTTGATAAACAGCTAAGAACTGCTGTCGATTACCTCCTTGCCAGGGTTCATCAAGATACAAAGTTTATGATGTATGGTAATCAACCTTGGGAATTCCAAAAAGTGCATGATCTAGGAAGAGATACAATTGTTCCTCCTTTTGAGAGAGATAATTATTATAGATACTTCGAGGTAACTAAACCCCAACTACAATCTTTAAAGAAGTGGTTAACAGCTCCAATTTGTAGTGGAGGCTTCGGAGTTGACGCAGACACAATTGAGTTTATGTTCGATTACGTTAGAGGTGCTGCAATGTACCTTGAAGATGGTTTTGGTACTCTTGGGGTTGGAAAGAAAAGATGGAAGTTCTTGGTTAGTGACTTTCAGTATCCTACAAATAGAGCGGAGTCCATTAAGAAAGGAGAAGTGGCTTCTTTAGACTACTGGTGCTCTAAATCTTCAGAGATTTTTGTAATGTTGGAGTTAGATGCTTTCCATTATATGCCCGCTGACCCTACATCTAGGGCGTGGGGAGAAGATGCTGTAGAGGTTCTTTCAAAAACACTGCAAGAATTTATTCCTTTTCACCTCCACTTAAATCTTCACTTCTACAAAGAAATGGAAGAGAAGTACCCAATCCCTCCTTACTGTTTCTTTGCAGTTATTTATCCAACTAGAACTTTTGAACACAACAAAAGTTTGCTTACTAATCCTAAAGTAGGCGGTTTTAATCTAGCATCAGGTACAGGAGAAATCTTTAATAACAATATAGGGCATGGTATAGATTTTCCTTTAAAAGAAATGTATAAAGAGCATCAAAGTATGCCTCCTGTTTCTAGTACAGTTTGGAGAGGTATTACAGACTACACAGACACGATGATATCGAATACTGATGTAGAACGTAAATCTATACGAAGAAAGAGCTTATACCAAGCTACCCCTACTGACAATTTGCATTATAGAGATGGAAAAGCACAACCTGCACCTTTACAATTCCTGTCTGCTTCTTCTATCCTTCCCCCTCATGCAGATTTTATGTACACCCCCCAGTTTCTAATGAAAGGGTATTTACCTTCTGAGGAAAGGTATGCTCCTTCTTACCTCCAAAGAAAACCTGCTAACGGTTTTGTTACTACAGTTAATGTAGATCCTGTTTGGGATGCTTCTGTTGGGGATGTTTTAGGAGACACTCACTATGGTGTAGAAGTTAGGGATTTTTTCCCCATTCGTAACTCTACTACTTTATGTGCGTCTGCTTTACAGTATAGAGATGGAATGACTCCTGGCACGTTTGAGCTTTGGAAGTTAAAGGATTCTCTTGAGACAAGTGAAAATTTAATTAGGAATGGAGACTTTGCCGACGAATGGGAAGATGACTGGGTAGATATTTCAGAAGAGGAAGGAAGTATAGAAAGAGTTAACCTACAGGACATTGTTGCTTTAAAGCTAAATTCAAAACATTGGCCAACTGCTTCTTTAAGTACGTCTTACCCTCATGTCGCAGGAGTAGAACAAACGTTAACAGGATTAAAACCTTTCACAGAGTATAAGGTTTCTTATAAAACCAAGTTAAATCCCTTGGACTCTTTAGATGGTTATAACAATGGAGTTATTGCTACGGTAAAGAATGAAGCAGAAGAAGGATCTACTCTTCACTGGAATTTCTCTTATGACAAAGAGGACACAAATGCTCCTTCTGAAGGTGTTTGGATGAATTATAACCAGAATAAGGCTAACAAATTAAAGTTTTGTCCTTCCTGGGGAAATAATAAACCAGAGAGTGATATTCTAGATAACTCTTTTACTTTTGTAACTTTCGATCATCCTCACAACATAAAGCTTCAATTTTGGGGAGGAGGCTCTTTAACAGCTTCTGCAGTGAATACTACCCTTACAAGTGAGTACGATGAGTTAGACCACAGTTTATTTTGTGACACTTATATTACAGATGTTTCTGTAACAGAAGTTAAAGAATCTAATTTTAACTTAGAAGGTTTAGACTTAGGAGAAGGTGTTGCTAGATTATGGCATGAATACAACAGATGTAACAAAGCTATGAACAGTGATACTTTTGACGGAGGCTCTACTTTAGTGTCTCATATCGCAGGTCCTCACTTAAAGGGAGGGTATCTAGGGACTACTTGGGATACTAGTAATATCGAAATTCTAACAGGGGTAACAAAAGACTACCCTGGTGCAGAACCCATATTAGGGGAAGAGTTTCTTCCTTCTTATGGTTTTGAAACTTCGGCGGGGTGGACAGCTTCTTCCAAAGTAATTTTATCTTCCTTAGACTTTGATGATACCTTAAATTCAATGTTTTACACTCAGAACTCTGGACTTGAAGGAAATGATTGTTATACTGAAGGTAACTTTGAAGTAGGGAGAAGACCCTGCGTTTTATCTTTTTACTGGTCCGCCTCTGGCATGGCTGGTACCACGAGTGGGTCTCCAACTGTTCGGTTACACAATGAAACTAAGAATTATGATTATTCCTTTAACTTAGCTAAATGGATTCCTAACATTGATACCATAAACGATAAAGAGTACTGGAGAATTGGTACAGAAGATATTGCTGCTTTACCTACAAATGCTTCCTTTAGTGATATGGGATGGCATTACTTTGAAACCGTAATTTACGCTGATTCCAACTTCCAATTGAGTGATAACTACAAATTATACATAGCGGCAGAAGCTGAGGCTCAAATTTACAATAGTGTTGCTGCTTTCACTTTAGTTTCCTTAAAACCTATTTTAGGGTGGAGAACTTCTGAGTTATTTGATAATACTCATTTTGATGTTTTCCCTGAAAAAGCTCATGACAATTCTGTTTTCTTTAACTTTGGCGATAAGTTAAATGCAGACCCTACGGATGGGACTAGTTTTAGTTTTATAACAGATGGGGGAGTAGACACAGTTAATATGATTAAACATATCGGTCCTGAAGAATTTTTTAAAGATTCCATGCGTATTGATTTAGATTCTTGGGATTTGGTTAATGCTCGTGTTGTTAATAACATTAAGTTTTCAGGTTTTGGTGCTTACCCCTCTTTATCCAGAAACCCAGAGGATATTACATTTCTTAACAGCTTTGGCACCCATTGGGATAATAATATAATTGAAATGGATTATAGTGGGGAAGGTACTACTAAGGTTACTAGTAAGCCCTTTAACTTAAGAATAAACACTCCCATTGCTTTTTCTATAGCTGCTTTAGAATTAAATAGTGTGGCTACTACTAACCCGTTAAGGTTCACTCTTAGAAACAAACGTTCTGGGAAGTACTTCGATTTCTCTACCTCTACTTTTGTTTCTTCTCCTTCCTACTGTTCCTCCTTTATAGATGGTACAGTTTCTACTGGAGTATGGGGTGAGATTTATGCGGTTTTTAATTCCTCCTTGTTTAAAGAGTCAGATGATTTTGAAGTAGAGGTTACATTAGACAGTCTCCTTGCAGATTCCTCTAATAAGAAATGTTACTTAGGACCTATCAAAGTAACAAGTTTAACAAATAATAATCTTGAACCTGACGCTAATTACACTATTTCAATCTCAAATAGAAATAACTCTTTTAATGAAGAAGTAGGTGTTGCTATCCGTACAGAGGACATTGATGGGGTTTCTTGGTACTTTGATTTCACTCGTCAAAGATGGGAAGCTAGAAAAACTGGAGACAGGGATTTTCCTTTTCATACTTTTAAAGTAGGATATACCGCTTACTACCAGGAATCCTCAATTTATTTTAATACCTTTAATGGGAGAAGAAACGTTCCTTCCTTTGCCTCTCAATGGGAACATAGGAATGGACCTATATGTACTCGTGACAGAACTTATGAAGTAATAGTCTTTAGAAATACAAAACAACAAAGATCTAACATTAATACTATTGTAAACCCTGACGACCCCTATGTTAACTCTAACTGTTTTGAAACAATTAGATTAAATACCTTAGTTTCTGTTGGGTATGTGAGTATAATAAATGAAGATAACAAATCTTTTTACTACGATAAAAATAATATTACAACATATAAAGGCTTAGGTCATATTTATAAAGATATTTTTGATGTTTATGGAGAGGATTTTTTAAGCAGGGATGCTTCTCTTTCCCAATTTAGCTATAATGGAGGGGCAAGATCACTTTATCTCGATAGTTATGGTTTTGATTATGATCATGCCGCTACTAAATATGGGCAGATGGATGCGAACGGAAGCACAGAAACTATTTTAGGAAATAATTCAAACAGTTACGAATTCGAAGAATAATGAAAGGAAACGTTTCAATTTATATGTATAAGGACTATGAATCAACTTTGGTTTATGAGTCTGAAAATCTCGTTGTTGATGGTGCTAAAACAGCAGTGGTAGATATGTTAACTTTTGATCGTCCTGTTTCTTCCTTAAGTAACTTAGAGGATATAGTTGATCCTAATAATTTCACAATAGCTGCTATGTCCTTAGGCCCTTCTAGATTCGATTTAGATAATAGAACAGAAACGCTTACTGAGTCAGTAAGTGGGACAAATAATAAGTTTCCTATTCTAGCAAAACCACATGATAAAACACTTCAACCTGTGGATACTTCTAACACCTTTGGGCATCACTTAAACTACTATGAGTTCTCCTCACAGGTAGAAGGGATCAACCAATTAACTGATCCCTCTGTTTATGAACCACTGTTGCATTTTTATGGGGGGTATCCTAAGTCTGACACTTCAAATGCGAACTCTAGAAGTTTTATAGACAAAAATGGTTTCATCCATCTAAATCCAGATATGTTGAAAAACCAAACACCTTCTATAGATGAATCAACAAATGGTGTAATTGTTTCCAGTGTTGGAACTGTAAGTGGAATTGAGAACCAAGAGGTAGAATATATCTTTTCCCTATCTCAATCTGATTTCGAAGGTTTGTGGGACAATTTTGGAGGGATAGACACCTTAGGTTTATGGGTTTGGGATAGAAAGTACAATGCTCGTTACATAGGGGATCCTCCTTACATTCCTAAAGGAGTAGCAGCTACTGGAGGTAGTGGAGGTAAACATCCCACAAGCCTATATAATTTTGAAGATGTAAAAGCATTTCCAAAATTTAAATTATTTGCTAAGAGAATAGTGTTTCCCGATGGTTTACAAATCAATGAAACAAGTTATGACTGGCTAACTATTAAATGGAAAATTAGATTCTAATGAATTTTCAAGAACTACTTAAAAACGCAAAGGGTCACTTAGAAGTTGTAAAACTGTATGATGACCACGAAGAAGTTGTATTCTCAGATCATAATGTTATTTGTTCTGGCTTAGCTGCTAACATGGCAGCTATGTACTCTTCATCAGGATTAGATGTGTCATCGTACCAAATGAATATTTTCCAACTTGGAGAAGGTACAGATGCCACTATTGGGGATACGGTAGTTCCCAATGTCTTACAAACTCCTCTAGACTGGTCATCCTACGGTGAGAATGCTTTAATGGCTTTAGATAAAACTACAGGTACTTTACAGGATTTAAGTGATGCTAGTCTTTCAACGGGAGAAGCCTTCTTAGTTTTACCTCAAACGTATGTAGATAAAGTTAACGATAGTACAGTAAGATGGAATCTTCACGTAGACGAAAATACAGCCAATGGGCAAACACTAACAGAAATTGGTTTATTTACTAATAATCCCTTCGAAAAAGATTTAACTGCTGAAGAAAGGATAACTTGGATTTGCGCTTACAGATTCTTTGGAGACCCTTCTACAGGGCAAGGAATTTATAAAACACAGCATTTTGCTTTAGTATTTAAGTGGACAATTCAATTTTAAAATATGATTAACGACGATTACAATGACCTTACCGATGTAAGTGGAGGACCCATGATAATGGGAGACTACACAGCGAGTGTCTTCCAACATGATGCTAGTGGTTTCTACAACTGGCAGCAAGATAACATTCCCTTATTGGATCTCCAGGAAAGGGAGGATTTCTTATTTAAAATGATAGGTGCTCCAACTTCCGCTGTTGAAGGGGTATCCTTTGTGTTATCTTCTACTACAGGACCTACTGGAACAAATATTTTTTCTGATATAGAGGATATTGTGGCTCGTTTACCTAAACGGATTACTTTTCCTATCTTAATTGAAATTTGTAAGTACGGTGATTTAGGGGAGTTACAACTAGAAGGGATTACTACTGAGAGAGATGGTTCTCTTCGGATTGTTAACCGACTGGGTGCTTACGCTGCTAACGCGAACCAAGTACAAACTAATGCTATAGATGCTACTTACTATGACACAGGAGATAAAAAAACTCCTCACCATGTAGAAGGTGACTGGTCAATGGTCTTTGATGCTTCTTGTGAAACTTTAAACGATTTATCTATTTATGATTTAGATTCTTGGGAGAATGAGAAAAAGGGCTACTATATGAAAGCTCCTGGTAAAGACGAAGATCAAGCAACAGACTTTGTTTACTTAGATATTGAGAGCTCGACTGAAAAAGCTACTACTGCTTGGACTGATATTGCAGGTACTCAAACAGCATACATGGAAGTTCCTTACGATTCTAATAGAGACTTATCTATTAGTGCCTTCGATCCTAACCCTTCCGTTCGTTCTGGGTGGGGGGATGCTTTATGGCAAACGGCAGAGGACCAAGTAAGTGCACGCTCCATTAGAAGAGGAGTAACTCAAGGAGGAAACTTAAACTTTGCTATCTTCTTTGGAAACTTCTTTAGTAAGGTAACGGCTAACAATACTTCAGGTAAAATTATTCTTGAGAATATATTAGTAGATGGAGCTTTAGGTGAAGCTTTATCCTTAGTACATACTACAGCTAATGGTTTTGATTTAAAAAACTCATCTTTTGCTCTTCGTAATTGTATGAGTATCCGAAATTATAATGCTGGTTTCCGTTTAGTAAATTCTCAAATTAAAGTAATTGAAAGTGTGTGTTCAGCTAGAAACTATAGTGTTTCCGCTGTCGGGGTAGATTTACTTAGAAGCCACCATCAATATGGCGACCATAACATGACTGCAGATACTACTCATGAGTCTGGTGGTTTCGGTTTTGAACTAATTAATAGCCAGATAGATTTCGATGTACACCAAGAAAGTACCAATGCTTCTATCTACCCAACGGTTGCCTTTGCTAACTCTGTTGGTGTTTCTTTAAAGAATTCTACTGTGGTAGGTGGTTTTACAGGTACCGATTCACAAACAACACACCTTCTAACATTATTCAATAATTACGATGGCTTGGAAGCTTCTAATTCGCAGGTGAACTACAATGGTTGTATTGATTCTGCTATGAATGGAGGTAACGGCGTTTACTTAGAAGATTCTACTTTAAAAGGCAACTCTTTCGCTGTAGAAGATAATCAAAGATCGGGAGTTATGGCGGTATCAAGTAGAATTGTTTACGGTCACAAACACAATCGTTCTTCTAGAGGAACAGCTAGTTCTTCGTTAGCCCGTGGTCAGTTTTCCTTTACTAATAATGGCCAAAATTTAACCCTTCTAGACAACTCTAGTTTTAAACCAGGACTACCTTTAAAACATAGAAAGGAATATGATTATACTCTTTTAGGTACTATTATGGGTGAGTGGACTACAAGTAGTACACACCATGGAACTTCTTTAGAATACACAAAAGGGTATGATTCTACTGCTGTTGATTTAAACGATGCAAGAACAAAAGGACTAGAAGGTTGTATTCCTGGTATTTTAGTAAAAGATAACTCTATAGCAGAGATTCTTAACTTAGATTACATGGCTCCAAGTTTAACTCATCATGATGAGTACCCTAAAGGGACGGCAGGAATGTCAGAAGACTATTATGCAAGTATGGCTATTTACGGTCATTGTGTTTTAGCAGATTCTAATTCCGATGTAATCCTACGAGGAGCTGGATACACAACTGCTTTAACATCAGACTTTTATGCTGATGAAGCAGACATACAATTAACTAGTTATCAAAATGATGAAGCATATTTTCATTTAAGATCAATATGGACAAAATCTGCTGCTTGTGCTAGGAGAAACTCAAGACTTCGGATTTCAGGACCTACAAAAATTAGTAGATTTGGAATTGGTTTACAAGCAGAAGATTACTCTACTCTTGAAGTTCTTCCTCATGAATATCCTTTTGGGGATGGGGATCAAGCAGATTCCTCTTTCTATAACAATACTACTGATTCTTATGAAACTTCCTTAGAAGTACACTCAACTAGAGCTTGTATCGTGGTAAACAATAAATCACACTGGAAATGTGAGTATATTGGAACTACTGTTAATTCTGCCGATAATGCTTGGAACTATAATAGTGGTTATAATCACAACTCAGGAAATTGTACTGACTCTGGTTACATTAAATTTTATCCAAACCCTTTTACTGTTAATTACAATAATTTAACGGGAAGCGAAGCTTCACCTTTTTTCTTAATAGATGAAGATGTAGGGTCTACAACTAGAGGTTTTGATGACGCTGAAGATTTTGATAAAACTTTAGGAGGTATGTGTGTTCGTGCTATTGGGGACTCTTCCATTTATATTAATGAGACTGATTTTAAACCTACTGCTTCTTATAACGCAGTGTCAGGAGCGTACTATGACATTAATCAAGGAGCTTGTCAAAGACCCCACCTTTGGAATTTTGGGGATACTTCCAGACTACAAATTACCAATGTAACCGTAAGTGGAACAGGAGGTAGAATCTTAAACGATGGGTCTACTTGGTCCTATCACGGTCCTTCTGGTACTTACGATGTTACTGCCATTTCTGCTCTCTATGGAGGAGGAGGAGGAGGAACTACTTCTGAGGTAGCAGATACTCTTGAAGCTAATTATTTCTTGGACGATTTTGGACCAGAAGGAAGGATGGTATCAGGTTCAAATGACGAAAGTTATAAAAACAACGGTATTTATAGAATAATGGTAGGTATAAACCCTATGGCTGAACAATTATTACTGCAAAATACAGCTGCAGAAGGTAACGTTTTAGTCCAACTCCTTTCCCAAGGGTATACTCCTTGGGGGGCTTTCCCTTCCTTTGATGCTACTTCTGACATATCCTACTTAACAACCTCAGCAACTACTGACGTGTTGCAAAAAGATGATTATCCTGTTAGTGCCACTGGCGGTTTCATCCACGATCCCTTTTATGGTTACAGGTTTGGGCAAGGTTATATTGCTAATCCTAGTTTTCCTTTCGATACTGGAGAAAGCTATGCTTCAGCTCCTTTCTTAGACATTCAAATGGGGGCTAGAAGAACAGTAGATGACTCCGCTTTACAAATCTTTCAAAATGCTAAACATCTGACACAACCACACTTAAGCCAGTTAACTGTTATAACTACAGGAAATAGTTACTTCAGTGATGAATACGTTCACTCCTCTTCCATAGCAGGTTACGGACAAGGAGTAAGGTCTGTTAACAGATTCGATCTAAAACGCTTAACATAATATTATGAGTAAAATTATAAATGAAAACATTCGTTTCTATAAGGAAACAGATCCTTACTACTGGGAAGTTGATAATCTTCCTTTACAAGATCTCTTAGCTAACGATAAGGAATTAGAAGAAGCGATTCTTACTTTGGCTCCACAAATTAGTGGAGGTAAAGATAATGATTTATCTAAGATTAAGGATGGTTTAGCTTCTGCTAGAAGAAAAGGGGCTAAAATTAGAAACCTGAAAGGACCTACTGTTCAAATGATTGGACGTGAAGGTTTTGATGACCTTCTTCCTTACGCAGGAGATGGTGATGGTAAAGTGTATGTTTCTCCTGGAATTTTTGAGGCTAGGGCTGGACATTGGCCTTATTACAATCAAGGTTTAGACGAACATGATGCAGACACCGATCCTAATAGAGAAAATGACCATCTTGTTACTACAGGCGAAAAAGGGGAACACAGAAAGAGAAATGAGTCTTGGCATTATCCTGGAAGAATGGAAACCTTTCAACTCCTAAAAGAAGCAGACTTAACTAACCCTTCTGTTTTATTATCGTCTTTTGACGCAGGAGCTTTTGCAAATAATAGTACTGCTTTCCCTCAGTACAGAATTGATTTAATTGGTGTTGCAGGGGATAAAGACAAACCTTTCCTCTTTGTTATTGAAGGTGCTGGTCTTTTATCTGCACAATGGGAAGACAGGTTCAAAATTAGTGCTTCAAAAGGGTACATATATGCAGACGCTTGGGAGAATGATCCTGTAAGTACATCCCATTCAGGGAGAACTCCTAAGTTATCTTTTAATGGTATTACACGAACTGTAGGAGCAGCTCCTCTTCCTTCTGACTTGTTTAACGCTGCCCCTGGTATTGTAGACTCAATCCTGCAAGGAGATCCTAGTTTAAAATTTGGAATTCCTGTGTGTTTTGTTTACGTTCCTGCAGGACATACAGCTGGCGATAATATTACGGATAATCAAATTATTGATGCTAGACCTTTCTTTAAATCTAATGAATTAACACTAAAAGAAAGACAAGCCATTGCTGTAGCAGACCCTCACCCTAATCTAACTAACCCTTTTATTACAAAGGCGGTTACAGATTCCCTTTCCTCTGAGATTGACACTGTAAGAGACTTGATTCCTGATATTCCTGATTTCCAGGATCCTACAGATTATAGTTTTTTTGGAGCAATAAGAATGTACAGAGTCTCTCGTTCTAATGGAAGTAACGTTCATACAGATTATGCTTCTTTACCTAAAGGTTACTACTTGGCTTTTATTAACTGGGAGTTTTCTTCTGATGGAGTTGTATGCGATATTGGTGTACAAGCTTGGAGTTCAGCGCAAAATAATACATTACTAAGAATGGATGGAAGTCCTTCTCACTTGAGCTATCGGAGAAATTCAGATGATGATGCTCATGGTACAACTACTCTTGACTTTGAAGTGAAAGAAGCTAATGATAATGTTCGTTTTAATTTAACTACTAGTCATAGTAAATGTTTTGGTTCGATGACAAATATAAAAGATGCTTTTATTATAAGGCTATCATAATGTATGGCTACATATCCTGACTTATTAGTTGAAACATTTGAGGATTTTTCAATCCCAAGTGAACTTCCACTTAATGGGGCAGCAGAATTTACATTAAAAGTTTTTAATTCAGCAGTGAATGCCGCTGTAGACGTTACAGATGATTTTTATTTTACGTTACGTTTAGTTCCTACTAATGATATAAACCAAAATTATATTTTTGAATACTATTGGTTAGCAGGTTGTGACTCTTCTTGGGAGATTCCTTCCGACACAAAAGTAGAGAAAACTTTTGATTTTAGTTTTGAGTATTCATATGACCAGTACGCTGTAATTGGAAATACAACCCTTCCCTCCCTTGGGGTTTATGATATTTATGTTGATGTTAATAAGGACCTTGAGGGAAACAGACTGATTATTGAAAGTTCTTT
>Ga0233445_1000740_pt1 | contig 31033 bp, 31 predicted proteins | sample SI_124_October20_5_FD_182779 | JGI IMG/M metagenome (GOLD analysis project Ga0233445, IMG submission 182779) | Seawater microbial communities from Saanich Inlet, British Columbia, Canada - SI_124_October2016_100_MG | ecosystem: Environmental > Aquatic > Marine > Inlet | place: Canada: British...
TCCGTTAATCAACTTATCTGTTCTCCACCTTCATCACTCATAATATAATATTTAAAAATTAATTATTTATATAATATATAAATAAAATAAAAATCAAGAGAATAAACAAAAAACTAGCGATAATCTGCTAGTTTTTTAAAATTTTATTCAAATATTGATTTAATTGATTAAATCATGTACAGAATAAACCCCTTTTTTATGGTCTTCGAGAAAATTCATTGATTTGATTACACCCTCAGCATAAAAATCCCTGCCGTTCATATTATGGATTATGATTATACCCTGCTGTGAGAAATAAATCTTAAATGTAAACACTCCTGGAATAGAATAGTCCTCCAAACTCTTAAGAGACTCATACATTGACTGCATATAATCCTGAGCCATGTCATAGTTTAAACGATAAGTATGATAACCATGAGCATCCAAAAATTCTTCATCTACTCCAAGATCTAACTGACTTCTCGCTACTCGTTTACATGCCATACATCCGTAATAACCATCAACCCCCGGTCTGAATTCAGATAAATCAAACTCTGCTTTAAAACCTTTTTGTTTAAGATAGTTTAATGTATTAATACCTGTCCCACTTGGGTCTTGTTTGGAATTCTGATGAGATTCATTTAGCGATGCAGTTACTTCATATTCATCTCCTAACATAGGTAATTTTTGAAGTCTCTTCCAGAAATCGATTATTGCTAATAAACCATTTGGAAGAAACATAACCGATATATCTGAATCAGCTATTTTACTCTTAATTAACTCTTCATCAAACTTCGTTGACATGATAATCAATGGAACTTGTAGCCGAAGCAAAAAATCAATTTCTTTCTCCAACACCGCCCCTGTTACAGTAACGATAACACATGAAACTTTTTCTCTAAATAATTCAAGATCTGAAGAATCAAAATTCACTGAAGTAATAATTTCCATGTTTTGCTCATTTACAAGCAATTCAGATTCATCAATACCAAAATGTTTATTAGATACAGGAACATCTCTATCCATTAAACTTTTCAAAAGTGACAGTCCTAAATTCCCTGTACCAAAAATTGTAACCCCTTTTTTAACCTCTGTAGTATTACTTAACATGTTCTTATTCCTCGTTCTTTCTCATTTAAAGTAGAATACTTATAGCATAATCTATTATAAAGTCAAAACAAAATAAAAAGTCAGTTAATAAAAACTGACTATCTATATATTTTATATTTACCAAACTTTACATAATTATCTCATTTTGGATCTTTTTTCTTTTTAAATAAGGAAAAGAATGCCAACATGTTTATTCAGATAAATATAAAAAATCCTCCAATTAGAAATACCAATATAGCTGGAAAAACTATAATTATTATTCAAAAAATTATTAATGATACAGGCAAAAATTTCATATTATTTTATTTATTATTAAATTTGTTTTATATCAGCTCAAAGTTTTTGTAATTTATTAACAAAATCCTCATAACCTCTATATATATATTCTATATTTGTTATTTTTGTTTCTCATTTTGCTAAAAGTCATGCAATTACTACTGCTGCTCAAGCTCTTAAGTCCCATGAAGTAACAGTGGCTCATCACTGCATTTTATTTGGTCAATGAATTACAGCTTGATGTGAATTTAATATAGAAAAACTTGTTCACATTTTTTCTAATTCAACTAAAAAGCTAAGTCTTCATTCAAATAAAACTTCATGAATATTACTATCTCATTTTGCTTGTGTCAACAAAACTGCAAATGGAGATTGTAAATCAGTTGGAAATGCTGGGAAAATATTAGTCTGAATATTTACAGCTTTTAATTCTTTGGACCTATAAACTCTAAGAGTATCATCTCACATATCTTCTACCCTTACTCAGGCCTCTTTTAATTTTTCTATATAAGTATATAAGTCATCTATTCTAGCATCAACTATATCTATATATTCTTTTGAAGCTAATGCTCAAATAACCATATAAGTTCATGATTCAATATAATCTGACACTATATCAAACGTAAAATTTGATTGTAAACCATAGACTCAGGTTATAATTATTTCATGATTATATCTGATTTTTATATCTGCTCACGCCTTTCTAAGGAAGTCTATTAGATTCATAACATGCGGTTCAGTCGCAGCATTTCTAATAATTGTTTGTCCATCTCTTAATACATTCGCAACAATCAAATTTTCAGTTGAACTTACTCAAAAACCAGCATTTAATTCTTTTTCTCCTGTTTGTAATTTTCAACTCAAAATAATATCCTCTTCATCAAAAGTAGAATCATATCAAATAGCTTCTAATCAGTTCAGATGTGCATCTATCGGTCTTGCTCATATACTACATCATCCTGGGAAAGGAATCTTTATATTTCCAAAAAAATGTAACAAAGGTGATAAAAGAAAAATAGATGATCTAATTTTCTTTATTTTTTCAAAATTTAAATTTTCATTTGTTATTTTTGAAGAGTCAAAACTCAAAGAATTTCATTTCCATTCATACTTCACTCATATTCACTCTAAAATATCCAAAAATGTATTCACATCTCATATTTTAGGAACCCTATTCAATGTTACTTTTCAATTCAAAAGTAAAGCAGCTCATAGAATAGGTAGTGCCGCATTCTTTGAACCACTAACTTTTATACTTCAACTTAATTCTTTTTTTCATTTTACTACTAACACTCTATCTCAAGTTATAAATTATAAATTATAACTAAATTATATAAATTTATTTTGGCATTGCAATAATAGATAATTAATTGAAATCAACTCCTCAATATACTCTAGTTCACTGCCAAACTTTGAAATTAGATAATGTTCAAGCAATTCAAAATCTTCAATCATCTCAATTTGGGTCACCAATATCCATAGCTATAGTTCATCAAAATGCAGGAATCCCTCACGGGGCATATGCCCTGTTATAATTATAGGTAGTTAAAAAAACTCAATCAATAGCTACATATACATTCCATTCATCATTTATAATATGTTCTAACTCTACTGTAAGATTAAATTGATCAGGTACTTGAGCTGCTGGCAAAAGTACATGATAAGGATATAAATCATAAGAAGAAGCAATATACTTATCAGCTAATTGTAAATCTCAATTTGCAGTTAAAACTATACCATTATGCCATATTGTAGGGTTGTAATTTGTATATGTTCATAAACCTAATATATATCCATCACCCTTTACACTCAAGTCTACATCAACTGAAACAGTCCGTATTGTATCATTTGTTAATCAATAATTGTTATTATAATATGAAAGATCCAAGTCAAATGGTCATACATTTTGATAACTTGGTCCAGCAATGTGATTTGCACTACAATTTGCTACTAATCATCAATTAATTCAATCACAAGTCCAGTCAAAAGTAAATCAGACACCATTATCTATGATTAATGAAGAAGTTCATGCTTGACATAAATTTGTAATAGTATTAGACTCAAAATTTAAACCATCATCTATTCAACAAACTCAACTTGTAATTGGACCATTTTCAATATTTCAAATATCAATATCTCAAATTAAAGAACTATTTAAAAAACTAGCTGAAAATATTTTTAAATCATTTGATGGAGATAAATCTAAAGATAGTATATTATTTATATTACTTTTATTTTCTAATGTAGTTCAACTATAAGCAGTTTGTAAGTTATTCAAAAGTTGATACCTTACTGTTGAATTTTCTCAATTATTCAAATCACTACAATTGTTTGCATCTGAATATACAACTAGTTTATTTGATATAAATCAAAATCACCCATCTGCATTATATTTACTAGTTCTATAATTAGTTGGTAAATTATTATATCAACTATAAACTAGTCACGAATTTGTTAATATAGTAGTAAGTTCAGTAGTTGTATCTGATTGAGAAGAAATAATTGAAGGTAATGATAAAACTTCACAATTAACACCTGTTTGAGATTTAATTAACATTCCATTATAATTTCAATTTACTAATGCCTTTGTTATAGTATCTCATGCATTTACAGAATTCATAAAACTTAGTTCATCTCATTCAATAATTCAAGCAATTTGATACTCTTGCCTAGTTTTGGTTACTGAATAAGTATATTCCTTGCTTGTTAATGGATCAACTGGAATCTTATCCAGTTTCTCAACATTTTTAAAAGTATCATCTCAAAAATATCATTGTGTCCAAGTAATAGATCAAGAGTAAGTTACATCAAATGAATTAGTAGGAATAGGAAATTTTCAACTATTTAAATAAAATAATTCTAATCCCATCCTCATTACTGACATATCAGAAATTCTTGTAGAATCTCTTGCAACTTTAGAGTATCACTGCAAACTAATAAAAGCAATAGTTCATAAAATTGCTAAAATGGTAATTACTACTATTAGTTCTACTAATGTAAAGGCCCTTATTTTGTTTTGTTTCATAATATTCTAAAAATAGAAAAGTAATGTTATTTATATTAATCAAAAATTGCAAATTAGTAATATTTTTCTTAATTTCCACTTGCCTATTATCTTTTTTAATTTGTAATTTTTAATTTAAAAAATAAATAAAAAAATCTACAAAAATAATTTTTATTTCAGCATATTTTTCATATAATTTTATAAATACTACTTGTACAATATAAAAAGAAAATAATGTTTGAGATAAACGCAAAAAAAGTCGATTTTGAAAAAGATAACCTGCTAATAAAAAGAAAAATTAATCTAGATACAAATCTGGATTGTTTTATATTGATAAGTACAAATGATGAAAACTTCTGAGATCTACTACTTAATAATATTCTAGATTTTGTAATAGATAAGATTTCTAAGAAAAATGCATACGGTGATTTTAGTATTGCATTAGAAAGCGTAAATTCATTTATTAAAACATGGGAATTAGACTCAGAAAATGAGCTAAAAATGGATGTAATCATATCAGTATTAAATGATAATAATTATATTTTTTCAAATATCTGAAAATCATCTTCTCACTTAATTAATCAAAATAATGAAGTAATAGAACTAACAAATAAAGAAGAAAATAGAAAAGAATTCAATTATGTTTCTTCCGGTGAGCTTAAAAATCACGATATTATAGTTTCTTCTACAAAAAGATTATTAAGCTATTTATCAAAAAGTGATTTATTAGATGGACTTGTACTATCTGAAGATATAAAAATATTTAATAAAAATATAAAAAATATATTACTTTCAGAATTATTAGAGGAAAATATTTTGGTTAGTTCAATGAAATATATTTCTAGCTCAGAAGAAAAAAAGGAAACAAAGTTAGATATAATAAAAGATAACTTAATGAAATCTTTAGATAACAAGCTTTCTAAAACTATTATCTGATATGCACTAGTATTAAAAGATAAGTTAAATTCACAATCTAAAACAATAATAAATGTAGTATTTGTAGTATGAATAACAATATCAATTATTTTTCTATACTCTGTTCTATCTACCGTTGTATGAATCACAAGTCAAAATGAAGAAAAAGAACTAGCAACAAATAATATTATAAGTGCAAAATCGTTTCTTAAAATTGCTGCTGACAATATAGCTAACCCTGAAACATTTGAATTAAACATAGAAAATGCTAAAAATTTATTAGATGAAATAGAAAAAGAACAAATATTTTTAAATGATGTAGCAAAGATAAATGATGATATAAATATTCTAAAAAAACAATTTAATAAAATAGAAATATTTAAAGAAAATCCTGAAAATATTTTTTATGATGATATAATAGAAAAACCAGTAAAAATAGTAAAAAATAACCTAAAACCGTATATAATATCTGAAAAATCAATAGTGTGACCAATAATCCCAAATACAAAAGCAAAAAACTACACCTTTAATTCTCTAGAAGATAATGAAAGCTTTGTAGATGCTACATTTATTTGAGATAATATGTATTTATTGACTAACCTATCAAAGGTAGTTAGATTTACAAAAAACTGATATTTTTCTTATATGGATGTATCTGGACAAAAAACATGGGAAAAAGCAAGTGAAATTTCTTCTTATGCACAAAATATCTATCTATTATGAACAGATGACAATCAAATATATAAACATCCCCTGTCAGGAAATGTATTTAGGGCTTGAAATACATACCTAAAAGATGATGATTTAACTCAAATATGAGACATATTATCTGTAGCTGTCGATTGAGGTTTTTATATACTAAAAAAAGATCTATCAATTATTAAATTTTTCTCTAACCCATACAGAATAGAAAAATTAGTTATAAATAAACTACCAAAAAATTATGATCTAGAAAAAGCTGATTCTGTTATTGATTTAAAAGCAAGAGTAGATTTGAATTATGTATATATGCTTATGAATAATAAGATTTGGGTATTTCAACCAAATACAATAAATTACAAAAATACCAAAAGCTTAACTTATATCTGACAAATAGAATGAGATAAGAATGAAATAAAAGATTTCTTTGTAAACCATGATTGAGAATTATTAATACTAAATAATAACTGAATATATAAAATAACTTTTGAAATAAGTGACGATAGATTATTTATCAGATAATAGCTTTAATACAGCTATTATCTATAGATATAAATATTATATAAAACTCTTTTAAACCATAAAAACAAAAAAACTCAAAAAAGTTTTGCAAATATAGCAATTATGGTTAGAATTTGCTGGCTTTTTATTTATATATCAAAATCATAGATTATGAAAGAACTAATTTTAAACGCACAAATCAGAACTAAAGAGGAAAAAACAAGAGAACTTAGAGCTTCTAGTACAGTTCCTGCAATAGTTTATGGTAAACATCAAGAACCAATCTTATTAAAAATGGATAACTCTGAATTTTTAAGAGCTTATAGAAAATTTGGTGAAAGCCACATTATCAATCTAAAAGCAGGAAAAGAAACTATCGAAGTTTTAATTCATGAAATCCAAAGAGAGCCAATTTCTGGAGATTTCTTACATATTGATTTTTATGCAATTACTAGAGGTGAAAAAGTTCATACGAAAATTGCTTTAAATTTTATCTGAGAATCTCAAGCTGTTAAAGAATGAGCTATATTAGATGAACATATAAAAGAAATTGAAGTGAAGGTATTACCAAGAGATTTAGTTGATGCTATTGATGTAGATTTATCTATATTAAAGGAAATCTGAGATTCTCTAAAATTATCTGAGTTAGGTATAGATACAGAAAAATTTGAAATATTAACTTCTGAAACTGCTGTTGTTACAGCTTCTAAACCAGCTAAAATTGAAGAAATAACTGATGAAGTAGAGGATGTTCCAGTTACATGAGCTGATGAACCTACAGATACTGAAGAAACTGAAAAATAAAATTAAAAACATTTTTAAAAAAGAACATACTGATTATAATCAGTATGTTCTTTTTTTTAAAAGAATATTATAATAACATATAAAAATAATATAAATATGAAAATTAAATTATATTGAACAGAAGAGAATACAAAAGAATTATTAGCCAAAGTTAATAATGCATTAGATGAACTAGGATTAGTTGACTTTATAAAAGTCGAAACTACTCTAGATGAAGAATTAAAAAAAGAGTTAAATATAACTAAGGAGCCAGCATTGATAGTAGAAGAAGAATCTATAGAATTCAAAGATACTATTTTTGAATGAATTATACCTGAGGATGATGAAATCAAATCAATGTTTATAAGTATCATAGGTTGATGAGAATCAGGATGATGATGTGCTCCTGAATGATGCGGAAGTTGATGTAGTTGTTAAAAAAAACAAGCTAAATAGCTTGTTTTTTTGTAGCTAAATAATTATTTTTTTAATTAATATCAGCCTCATCACTAATGATATTAGAATCAGTTTTTTTGATTATTGTAAAATGATTAGCATATATTACTTTTCAATTATCATCAAGATAATTAACTTCATATATATTTGTACCATTACTTAAGTTATTATTAACAGTAGAAGGATGATATCTCCATGTACTTCCGTTATATGATTGTAGAGTATATCCATTAACAGAAACATCAGCTATCCCTTTTGCAGTTACACTTCAATATATAGTCAAAAAATCTCAAAAAGTAGTGTAAGAAGTTTTACCATTTAATGCTTTTGATACTCAATCTTTAACTGTTGTAAATGTAAATTGACTACCATCAACATCAAATGTTTGAACTTTGAATGCTGATCATGGTCATGAAGCATCTACTCCTCATGCATAATATACAGTATAAACAAATTTTGATAATAAATCATTAGCATCATCATATACCTTTAACACTAAATCATTTTCTTTATTTCCTACTGCTACTTCTTCAAACTTAAATGTTTTTAATTCACTATTTATCAATGCCTTTTCTCAATTTAATGTAATTCTAGTTATTTCTTCATCATCAAAATTTCAAGAAACAGTTATTATATCTGAAGAGACATTAGATTCATCAGATAAATTAGTTAAATTTATAAGTGATGAACTAGATCAAACATAGTTAGAACTAGTAGTCCCTGTTGATGTTAACTCTTCATTTTCTTCTTCTCAAGTATTCAAATAACTAGAACCATTATTTATAATATACCAATCAGATTGTTTAAAATAATCATCTATATTTTCTTTTTCAAGTGATAAATCTATATCTTCATTATTAGCATCCAATCTAGAAACTGTTATTTGTTGTCATGGAGCTAAAACACTAGATTCTCATGCTAGGTTTGTTATCTCTGCAAATCAACTAACTAAATATACACTACTTCACATTTCATTTTGTGAAAAAGAAATATGTGTATTTTCACCTACTCTTACTGATATAAATTTCATATCAATATTAACTCATGATGTAGAATCTAACCATAATTCTGAAGAATATAAAGAAAAATCTCAATTTTCAAGATATTTTAATTCTCAAAGTTTATTTAATCTAAAATTTCATAGTCATAATAGAGATAAACTAACAGAACCATCTTTAACAATTAATTTCTCTCATTTATATAATGAAACATCTCATTCTATTTGTTTTTTAAATTCTCATGGATAAACTATATAACTCTCTGTATTAGCTCAATTTAGAGTTAATTCTAATCATATTTTATTTTCTAAATCTATTTGTACAGGCTCATTAGATCATGAAAATACACTAAAAATAAGAATAATTATTAATAAAAGACCTACTATAGGAACCATATAATCTTTTACTCATTTTTGAATATTTCCTCTTTTTCTTATACTCATGTGATTATCACTTAAGAAATAAATTAAATTGTTATAACTATAAATAAAATTTTAAAAAATTCAAGATTAAATAATAATAATTATATAGCCACTTTTTTATTTGTAGAAAACAAAAAAATACATAAACTCTAAAATATTTTTAAAATACTAACTATAATAGCGTGGGAGCACTAGAAAAGAAAATACTAAAAAAAATTAGGACTGCTATCAATGATTTCGAAATGATAAAGGAATGAGAAACTATATTATTATGAGTTTCAGGATGAAAAGATTCAATGGCATTATGATATTTGTTAAATGAATACAGAAAACGTGCAAAAGAAAAATTTAAAATTAGATGAATATATATTTTTAAAGAATTTTTAATAGATTGTGATATCAAGTTTGAAGAAAAAAGAAAATATTTTGAAGAAGTCTTAGATATTCCACTCGAAAAAGTAAATATTAAATTACCAAAAGATTCTAAACTAAATGACTGAGTATGACAAAGCTGTCAATGGTGTGCATATGCTAGAAGAATTGCTATGTTCAAACTATGCCAAAAATACTGAGCTACAAAGATATGTTTTTGACATCATATGGATGATATAGTAGTAACCTCTATAATAAATATGATAGAGTGAAGAAAACTTAAAATTATGCCACCGGTAAACAAAATGAGCAAATGAGATATAACTTTTATAAGGCCTATGGCATATGTTAGAGAAAAAGAACTAACTAGACTATGCGAGCAAAAAGAAATACCATATTCTGGTTGTTCATGCCCTGTTTGAGAAAATACAATGAGAAATAAAATAAAATTTTGAATAGTCCGGGAAAATGAAAAAAACTTTCCAAAATATACAGAAAACACATTCTGGGCACTTATAAAAGATTTCAGAGAAAAATACGAAAAAGATTGATATAGTATGTAACTAAAACCTCCTAAATGTTTTGGTTTTCTCAAATTTAATAAGAAAATCCCCCTAAATTAGTTAGCTTAGTCTTCTCCCCCTTAATAAGGGGGAAATAAACGAAGTGAATAGGGGGATTTTTATTTGCTACAATAAACATAATATGTTAATATTAATATAACTTAATACTAACATATTTTTTATGTCTGAAAATGTATATAATTTAGAAATATTTAAATGAATTACTCCCGATGTAATCGATAATATTATTCAAAATTGTAAAGAAAGAAAATATCTAAACTGAGAAATGGTTATTGTGGAATGAGAAGAATCTAACTGAGAATGATATATACTAAAAACTTGAAAAGTATCTATTGATATAAATTCAACTAAAATAGCTGAACTACATTCATGAGCAATATTTTGAGAAATAGCACTACTAAATGAAGAAAGAAGAACTGCAACAGTAAAAGCATTAACTGATATTGAAGTAATAGTATTATCAATTGATGATTTAATAGAAATGATAAATAATGATGAAAATAAGATAAATAAAACTATTATGAATAGAATAGAAGAAAATATAAACAGATAAAAATATAAAAATATATTTAAAAAAGCCAATTAAAAAATACCTAAATCTAATAGATTTGGGTATTTTTTATATATTTAATTAACATTAGTAACAGTAACAGTCTCAACCTCAAGTTCAGTTGATGTATTTTTAACTGATGCATTAGAAATTTCACCAGACTCTGCAATTTCAAAAAATAAACCAATACTACTATAAGATGCCTTATATATACCTGCACTAAATGGATGTGTTCCAGATATATTATAAACTCTCCACGCATTAATTGATTCAGTAGTATAAGTTTGATAATCCCAACTAGATCCATTCCATTTATATAAATATACTGAGACACTACCAATTGGAAGTGTCCCAGATCAATAAGCATTCATTTGTCCATTATATGTAATTGTACCAGCATCCCTATCAGTAGATACAAATAATAGTGTATCTACTGTCCAGTTACCAGAACTAGAGGTCTGATATTGAGTATCTTGTACAGCACTACCAAATACTGTAACTATAGGCTCAGCAGGAACAACTTTACTAATTTCTACTGACGAGTCTATATTTTCATTAATCAATACCTGAGCTAAAAATTTTGTTCAATCTGTATCAGCAACCGTATCATATGATAGAATTTCAGCAATTTCGTAAGTATTCACTAAATCAGTGGAATTATAAGCCGTCTGTAAATTTGTAATTAAATCTATTTGATTAGCTTCAATTTTTAAATCTGCTAATGATCAACTAAATACTTCATAGACTCAGTCATTTACTAGAGTTAAAGTCCCTCAAGCGTCAGCATCATATCATGAATCTCTATAATTACTTGGTAGATTTGCATATCAATGAGATATTAATTTTCATTGTGTTACCAATTGCTCAATACTATCAACAGTAATATCTCAACTAATAATAGTAGGTACAGCTAAAATATATATATTAGTTCCATCTACAACTTTTAATATTTTTCAATTATATTCTCAAGTAATATAGGCAGATGCAATTTTTAATACAGCATGAGTATTACTTACTATACTATTATTTAAAACAATATCATCTCATTCAAAAATTCAGGCTAATTCATACTCTTGTTTATTATTTGTAATAGAATAAACATAATTTTTATCAGTAAGTGGATCTGTAGGAACTTGATCTAAATTTTCTACATTAGAAAAAGTATCATCTCAAAATAATCATTGAGTCCAAGCAGTTAAACCTCCAGAATATGTAATAATAGTTCAATTTGTAGTATTAGGATATTTCCCTGAATCTAAGTGAAATAACTCAAGAGAAGTTTTCATAGAAGACATATCAGAAATTCTTACAGAATCTCTAGAAGAAAGAGGGTATCATTGAAGTGAAATAAATGCAATAGTTCATAATATTGCTAATATTGTAATTACTACTATTAATTCTACTAGTGTGAATGCATATTTTTGTTTAATCATAATGCTTTGAAAAATTATAAATAATTGTACTAATATTATATTTTTTTATAAAAAGAAAGCCAAAAATTTAAAATTTTTAGCTTTACATAATTATTATATATTTTCTTATTTACTAATAATTCTAAAATTTTTCTTCCCTTTTCTGAGAAGTAAAACTTTTTTATTTATAAAATCACTAGAAAAATCATAATTAAAATCAGATATTTTCTCTTCATTTATATTGATAGCTCCAGATTGTACTGCTTGTCTAGCCTCAGAATTTGATTTAGCTAATCATGACTTAACTATTAGTTCAAATAAATTTTCTTCACTATACTCAAATCATCACATAGCTTTTTGAAAAGTTTCAATTTCACTATTTTTTAATCATTTCAATATTTCTAATCTATCAGCTCCTCCAAACATAAAATCACTTATTTTTAAAGCTAAATCAGCCTCTTTTGTTCCATGAATTATTTCTACTACTTTGTAAGCAAGTAGTTTCTGTCATTCTCTATTTTCAGGACTCTTCATATGTTCTTTTACTTTTTCATCTATATCTTCTATTTCCAAAAGTGTTAACATTTTTAAATATTTTGAAATATCATCATCTGATGTATTCATAAAATACTGGTAAATTTCATAGGGACTTGTCATTGAACTATCTAGCCATATAGCATTTCACTCAGATTTACCAAATTTTTTTCATCAAGCATCAGTTATCAATGGCCATGTTAAAACATCAGCCTGACCATCATATTTTTTTCTAATTAATTCTGTTCAAGTTACTAAATTTCACCATTGATCTTGTCCTCAAATTTGAAGTGTTACATCTCTATCTTTAAATAATCTTACATAATCATATCATTGCAATAACATATATGAAAATTCTGTATATGATATAGATTTATTTGGATCCTCTACTCTTTTTTTAACAGTATCTTTTCATATCATATTATTAACAGTAATATACTTTCATACTTCCCTTAGAAAGTCTAAATATCACATATCTTTAAAAAAATCTTTATTATTTACAAAATCAAATTTAAAACTTTTTCAAGTAAAAGATTTTAAATTATTAAGTATATTTGAAATCTGTTTAGAGATTAATTTATCGTTATTATCTAAATCATCTTCACTCAAAAAATTTCTCTCAGATTCTTTTCATCCTGGATCTCATATCATACCAGTAGCTCATCATGTCAATGCTATATATTTGTTTCATCTTTTCATTAGATGAACTCATACCATAAAACCAATGAAATTTCATAAATGTAGTGATGCCGCTGTTGGATCAAATCAACAGAAAAAACTTCATTCTCAAGCATCAAATTTTTCAAATAAATCATCATTTGAAATTTGATACAAAAGTCCTCTTTCCTCTAATTCTTGTTTTAATTTTTTCATTTTTTTATCTTAGTTTTTATATTATTAGTCAATTTATACTTATTTTGCCTATAAAATCAATAAAATTATTTGATTTTTAACATATATTTAGTAAATTTAACTAGAAGTGTTTAAATTATTTGTACAATGAATAATAATTAATGAAAGAATTAGATATATCTAAAATATTCTGATCAAAATGTAGATCTAAATTACTAGAAAAATTTTATCTAGAATATGAATCAGGAAATAATGAATGATTCCATATGAGGTGATTATCTAGAGATTTAGATGAACAAATTAATTCTATAAAAAGAGAATTAGATAATTTAACTATGCTATGAATTTTGAAACATAAAAGTTCTTTAAAAAAGAAAATATTTTATGTAAATACGAAATTTTATTTAAACGATGAGTTTACTCAAATATTTTTGAAAACCTATAACCCTATAGATAAAATCAAGGAATATTTCAAGCCATATACAGATTTAGAACTTATAATAATAAATGAAGCTGTAAAAACAAAACTAACAACAAATTGAAAAAATATACTAGACATATTTTTAATCTGAGAAATAGATAAGGATCATTTAAGTGATTTTTTAGCTGCTACTTTTTATTGAAGAAAAGTAAAATATGCAATTATTTCAACAGAAGATTTTTATCATAGACTAGAGTTCTGAGATAAATTAATAAAAAATATCTTAACTGAACATTGAAATATATATCTAAGAGACGCATTAAAAATAAAAGAAAAACTAGAAGCTTAAGCTTCTAGTTTTTTTATAATTTAACTACTCATATTTTTTCCTCAAATTTATTATACTTTATTTTATAAAAAGTATTTATTCATACCATAGCAGCATTATCCATACAATACAAGTTTTTAATAGGATAGATAAATTTCAATCATTCTTTATTTGCTAATTTTTCTATTTCTTTTCTCAATTTATTATTAGCACTCACTCATCATGCTAACATGACAGTCTTAACCCCATTTTCTTTTGCAGCATTTATAAGTTTCCATGCCAAAACTTCTGTAACTGCATTTTCAAACTCATATGATATTTCTTTTTTATCTTCTAGACTTAATTCTCATTTTTCTAGCTTTCTTTTATCTACTTCCCTTTTCACACTACTTTTTAAACCTGAAAATGAAAAATTATGCTCTCTTTTTACTAACCATACTCTTGGAAATAAATTAGTAGAAACTCATCATTCTAGTTCATATTCCTCTGCTAGTTTACTAATTACTGGTCATCCTGGATATTCAAGTCACATCATTTTTGCTGCTTTATCAAATGCTTCTCATCATGCATCATCTCATGAACTACCTATTTTTTTTATATCAAACATTCCCTCCATATAATAAATATCATTATGTCATCCTGAAACAGTCAAACAAACAAGTGGAAACTCTATATCATCTTCTTTTCTTTCCAAAAAATTAGAAAAAATATGTGCCTCAATATGATTTATAGGAATTATTTTTTTATTTAATACTGTTGAAATAGTTGAAGCCACTGTTGTTCAAGTTAAAAGTGAAGGTAGTAAACCTGGATTGGTAGTAACTGATATATAATCAACATCATTTAAGGTCAATTTAGCACTATTCAATACATTTGTAAGTACTTTAAATATATTATTAGCATGTTCTCTTGCTGCTACTTCTGGAACTACACCTCCCGTCTTATTATGAATAAATATTTGACTATCAGTATCCATAGCAAGTAATTTATCATTATCAAAAATTGCAATAGACGTATCATCACAAGATGTTTCAAAAGCGAGTATTATCATTTAACTTATATTTTAATTAATTAATTCTTTCTTCTCCAAAAATAACATTTTTCTGAACCATTATATAACTTTCTTTTTTTATAATTATCAAGTTTTATTAAAGAATCAAATTCTAAAAAACTAGAAATTATTCAACCTCACAAATGTGGATTAAGTCTAAATAATTTATCTATATTATTATACATTCACTTAAGATTTTCATCCTTAAGCCTTTCTCAATATGGAGGATTAGAAACAAGTGTTCCTGAAATATCTATATCTAAATATTCATTAAAATCTTTTTGTTCAAAATTTATTTCTCATGCAATTCATGCTCTAGCAGCATTTTCTTTAGCTAATTCTACCATTTCAAAATCTATATCACTAGCTACTATATTATAATCACCATCATATGTTTTTTTTCTAGCTAAAGCTCTCTCATTTTCTGATGATTCCCAATCTATAAGTCATAATTTTTCATAGGCAAATCATCTTTTAAGTCATGGTGCTATATTTTTTGCAATCATATATGCCTCTATAGGAATAGTACCTGAACCACAAAATGGATCATAAAGAGTTTCTTTAAATCTCCAGTTTGACAATAAAACTAAAGCTGCAGCTAACGATTCTTTTATAGGAGCTTCTCAAGCTTTTGTTCTATATCATCTCATATGAAGAGCCTTACCTGATGTGTTTAATAATATTCTAACTTTGTTATCTATTATGAGTACCATTATTTCTAATTTTTCTAACTCTTCATCTTCATTCACTATATTATTATCTCAAACCAGTTTTTTAACTACTGCTTTTTTTGATAAACTCTGAATAGTTCTAGCTGAAAATAATTCACTTCTAACTGAAGATGATTTAATATGTATAGGAAAATCTTTTTTAAAATATTGTTTCCAATTAATAGAGTAAACTAAATCAAAAAGCGTATCAAAATCTGTAACATTCTCTTGTTCTGCTAACAATAAATATAATTTATTCCCTACTCTAGACCATAGATTCACTCTAGGCATTAATTCTATTCATCCAGAAAAAGTAATAAGTCTATCTACTACATCATCTATTTTTCAACCTTGTTTTTCTATTTCTTTTTTAGCAATTGATTCTACTCCAGCTATTGTTGATAATACAAATTTCATTTATTTTTATTAATTATTAATATTACACTTTTTTACATATAAAATAAACCCTTTCACTTTGCGCAGTTACTTCCCCATAATGATAATCTATAATTTCTAATATTTTAAATCATTTTTCTTTTAACTCTTTCTTTATTTTATTAATAGGGAAACTATTTTCTCTTACCACTTCTTCTATTAGAGAATACGAAGCTTTCCCCTCTACCTCTGGGAGAGGGTTAGGGTGAGGATTTTTTTTAAATATTTTAACTAACCATTCATAAATTCAATCTTTCTTAAACATTTCTAAACAAACTGTATCTTCTCAGAAATTATAAAACTGTGCAAAATCTTTTGTAATATTATCAAATTCATAAACAGTATTTATATCAAAAATAAATAATCAATCCTTCTTCAAGTGCTTATTAGACATTTCAAAAAAATCTTGCCACTGCTTCCATTCTAACAAATGACAAATAGAATTATAATTACATAAAATAGTGTCAAATGTCTTGTTTAAATTAAAATCTGTCATATCCGCTAAAATTAATTCAACCTTTTGTTCCCCTCCTTTAGAGGGAGGGATTAGGGGTGGGTTTAAATTTAATTCAGCTTTTTCAAGCATTTTTTCACTTATATCCAATCAACTTACTCTATATCAGGCATTTTTTAATTCTTTTGCTACTATTCATGTTCAACATGCTACTTCTAATATTGTCTTTGTTTCTGGTTTATATTCTTTTATACAATCCTCAATTAAAAACTCCACCTCATCTTCTATAGGATTATTTATAGATCTAACTATTTTGTCATAATATTCCAAAAAAATATCATATGTTTTCATTATTTTATTTCTCACAAATTAATATCTTTTAGTTTTTGATCAAAACTATCAACTACATTTTTTAACATATAATCAACACTTTTTGTTCAAAACATGTTAACTCTTTTTTTCACATTCATGTATATATCTGAAAAATCTTCTCCTCAAAATACTTTTTCTATCTGAGCTTCAAACAATGCACTCAGCACATCAGCATGTTTAGCTACAGCTCATAAATCTCAATCAAAAGGATTTAGCATATATTGAGATACTTGATCTTTATATTCTTTATCTACGTACGAAAATATATAATCATCCATCATCTTAATTTCTACCTTTTCAAGTACTTCCACAAAACCAGGTATAGCTTTTTTTGTTGGAGTTATTATGTCTCATGTTATGGCTTCAGGTATATCATGATAAATAGACCTTAACATTAGTTCTTCTATGTCATAATTAGCCCCATTATCATTCTCTATATTTCATATTATATATGAAATAAATGTTATAAGCACAAGATGACTCATAACTGAAATAGGAAAAATTCTAGTTTGTTGATTCCATCTCATTGAATGACTTAATCTTCTAATATGAGCTAAATATTTTTTATAATCCTCATTTCTCATCAGAGAATCTAAACTTTTTAAGTCTTTTCTTTTTTCTTCAAGAGATAATATTATCTGATTTAGAGGAACATCATACATTTCTGAAAATACTTTTTGATTAACTCTACATTCCATAAATCCAGCATATTTTTTTGATGCTTCTATAATAGAAATTTCTAATTTTTTACTCTTATTATTTAAGGTATTTTTTATATCATCTTTTATACTTTTTGGAGCATCCTGAGATAATAAATAATCAAAGGCTTTTTTCTCAATATTAGAAAAAATATTTTCATCTACTTGCATAATGTAATCCCTTGTTCAAGAATTTATATCAGAAATAACAAGTCATGAAAATGAATTAAAAATAATTCTTTTAAGTAAAAATTCTTTATCTACTTCCTTTCATTCCTTTTCTTCTAAATATGCCAAAAATAATGCAACATGCATAACAAATCAGACATTATCCAAATGACTCACATCTTCTATACGAGGGAAATTATTCCACCTCTTCATTGTTAATCATCTAGTAAGCATTAATTTCAGAATATTTCAAATCATATTTTTTTAATAAAAATTAATTATATTTATTATAACTAATATAATGTATATGTAAATAGTATTTATATAAATTAATACCCTTCATGTAATTCATCTTCATGTAATTCATCTTCGTGTAATTCATCTTCATGTAATTCATCTTCGTGTAATTCATTATTCATATCATGTGAATGATGCTCTCATTCTATAAGTTCTTCAAATGATAAAAATAAAAATATTCATAAAATAATAAATACTAAATATCATATTTTTTTAGTTGTAGTTCACTTTCACTTAAATTCTGGAAATATATCAGCAAGAGCAGTATATAATAATCATCATGCTATAATAGCTAATATATAATACTTATTAGCTATTAAAAAATCTGCAAATGGAAATGTAAATATCGCTCATAATATACCACCAAAAGCAGCAAAATAAGCATATTTTATATTATTACTATTCATTATATAGTTAACAATATTTTGTGGTATTGAATGAAGTAGAACTGCAATCGTAGTAGCCACTCAAAAGTTAAAATTCACAGAAAAAGCAGAAAAAATAACTATACCATGAAAAGAATTATGAAGCATCGTTCAACCAAACATTAATATTCAGTTTTTATGTTCATGAGTATGATGAGAATGACATTTACTTTCATGTCATAGATCCTTACAATGATGCCAATGTAGAAATAATTCAAGTAAATAAAATATAAAAACCCCAATTAAAATAAATATTCATAATTCACTACCAACTAAATGATTTCATTCAGTAAGTTCTGGTATAAAACCAAGAAAAATTATTCATAGAAGTAGTCATACAGTTAAAGCTGTAATATATTCTAAATAGTTAGTTAAGTTAGTTTTAATAAGTCTTGTGATTAAAACTACAATTATTATTCAAAGAGCAACAACTATATTTCATATAATTGTTAGTATAAATGGTGATAATTCCATAGAAAAAAATAAAGTTATAAAATCGTTTATAATTTTATAACTTTATTATTAATGTCAATTTTATTTTTGCTCAACTTCAAGTGTATATCATCAATCCAAAGCTCAACTCATTCATGTAATTCAAATTACAATATCACTAGGAGCAGTATTTCAATCCATCTCAATAATTCTCTCATCAGACTCTCAGATATCTATAGCACAGTCATGAACATAGTTTTTTTCAGGTGGAAATACCTTACTAAGAGCCTCTGTTTTATAAACATACATACTCAATTTATTTTCCTCTCATTCTTCTGTTAATTTAACTGAAATATCTTTATTCTTCAAAAGTACAACTCTATGAAGTACCAAGTTTCAATCAAAATATTTATAATTTTCTGGATAAAAACATTTTGTATATGCAAGTGAAGCCCATGATAAATTTTCCATTACTAATCAGTTTGATATATTTCAAATATATTTATCCTTGTTATCATCACCAAAATGTAATTTTACTAATTCTCACTTAACTGGTTCTTTAATTTCAGAATTTATAGATAAAAAGGGATTTTCTATTCAAGTTTTATCAAATATAATTACCACAATTTTAGCATCAGGTGGAACAAAATAATAAACCAATCATGCAATCAAAATAACAAGTAGTATTAAATTTTTCATATATTTTTTGTTAATATTTAGAGTCTATCTTTTTAATAAATTCACTTAAATCTTTTTTTATATTAGCAGTTAATTCTAACTGCTTTTCTCTAGTATAATGAAAAAAGTTAATTTTCCAAGCATGAAGTGCTTGTCTTTTTAATCAATAATTTCTTTCAAAGTAACTATTAAGTTTTTTATCTCCATAATTTTTGTCTAATATAATAGGATTTCATAAACTAGCTAAATGTACTCTAATCTGATGCATTCTTCATGTTTCAATTTTTACTTCTAACTCTGAAATTATTAATTCACCTTCATTTGTCCTTAATTTGTGTTCTTTTAATAATTTATAATGTGTTACTGCTGTTTGTCATTTTTCAGATATTTGAACTTTGTTTTCATTTTTGGCTCACTCAATTCTAAGTAATTTCTTTCTAATAGTTCATTTTTCTCTGGACAATCTTCATAATACTATTGCATAATATGTCTTCCCTATTTTTTCATGACTTTTGAAATCATTAACAAGCTTTGTAAGAATATCTTTTTTCTTGGCTATCATTAATATACCTGAAGTATCTCTATCGATCCTATGAATTAAACTAGGTCTAAATGTAAGACTATTTAATTTTTCTCACAGATAATCCTGTACCTGCATAATCAAATTTGTTTCCTTTGTTTTATGATCCCCAGGATGTACATTTATTCAAGAATTTTTATTTACGATAAATAAATCAGCATCCTCATAGACTATATCATTTTTATTAAAACTATCTTCTTTATTTAATTTTTCTGATTCTTCTTTTCTAGAAAGTTCATCAAAATCATTATCACTTAAATGAATTTTTATTTCATCTCACACTTGTAATTTATACTCATTATCTCTCTTTTTAAATTTTCATTCACTTCCCTCAAACTTTACTTTTATCTTATCCTTTCTATTAAATTTAAATAATAATCATCTTGTGGCTCTCGGAAAAAGTTTTTTCAAAAACTTATCCAATCTCTGATTAGCATCGTTTTCTTCTATTTTAAATTGTTTCATTTATATATTTATTATGTAACTATCCCCCCCTCCTTACAAGGGAGGGGCTTAGGGGGTGGGTTATTGGAATACAGTAAAGTCAAATGCCTCATTAACAGTTTGAGAAGCTACTTTTACTTCAAGATCTTTTTTAAATCATGTTGATTTTCATGAAGATGAAATTTTTGTAAAACGAAGAGGTATGTTTTTTGTACTTGTTACATTCATTTGCCATTCTAAATATGGCACAGAAACTAAGTCACTATTTAATTCTAATTTATTTACAATAGAAAATTTCAAAGTACATGATTCTCATAATCAACAATTATTGTCATAAAATGTTCAAAATATTTCTGTTAATCATTCATTTCAAGCCAAGTCAACTCATTGAGCTGCCCATAAATCTATTTTATCATCTGAAAAATCTTGAATTGATTCTAATATATCATTATTGGTAATTATGGATCAACTAGAATTAAGAGTTTCCGAACTTGATGATAATTGCCAATTCACTATAGAAGTATATGGAGATATAATACTTCAACTTAATATCTCTGAAGTAATTGTTCAATCCAAATCTGGAACTCTAAATTCTATATCTAAATCTCAAGTTAAATCTATATTTTGGTTTCATATTTCTAATTGTACAGGATTTCATAATGATATAGTATTCCAATCATTATCATAACTACTATTTCATTCTCCAGCTTGTGGTAAAGTAGTTCAAGAAGATATAGTACTATATTCTGAATTTAAATTTCACGAAAAATCAGTATCTGAATACTCAGTAGTATTATCTATAGTTCAAGAATTATTTCTAACATTAACCTCATATAGTCAATCTTCTATTCAACTATTTGCTTGATAATAGGCCTTTGAACTATTTTCTACTCATTTTATATCCTTTGAAAAAGGTATAACATATTCCAATATTGTTATAGCCAAAAGACTAATGATTATTACTAATCACATTGCCAAAATCAAACTAAATCATTTTTTATTATTTATCATATTTATCTTGTTATTCCCATTTATTAAAAGGGCTATGATTAATTATTTACTATATATATCACTTAAATTTATTGTCATAGAAAAGTCCATTTCTTTTCATTCTCACTTAATCATTTTTCTTGTTTTCCAACTAGGTTTAATACTAAGTTTTAATATAACATATGGAGAAATACTAATAGCAGGATCATAATTTTTCCAAGCATAATTTATATCTTTATTTGGATATGCAAATACTTCAAATTTAGTTACATTTACTGTATCAGGAAATAATGGTTGCCAATAATCATTGGCTACATTTCATGCTATAACTGACGTTCATCAAGTAAATTCTGGATTAATCAGCCAAGTATCAATTATTCAATCATTTTCAGTATTATCAGCAGCTCAACCAATCACATGGTCTCACATTCAAAAATCTACTCAATCTAATTTTAAATACTGTATAGTTCCAATACATCCTGTTCAAGTTATTGTATTAGTATTATCTATTGTACAAGATGAAGTAGCATCAGGGTCTTGATCAACATACCATCTAAAAATAGTTCTAGTTAGTTTATCTCCACTAATCAAATATAATTCTTTTAAATCAACTCAATTAGAAAATACTTCTGGTCATTCTCAAATATATTCATCATCGTCATCTCATATGGGATCTGAATCTCCATCCTCATCTCATAAATCATTATCATAATTTGAATTATAATCTATAAACTGAAAAGAATATTCTCCATATCTCTGGTCTTCTCAATCATAATCTACAGATCATAGATTAAATTTTGAAACACAACCAGTTCATGTCATAGGATCAGAATCTAGGCTAGTACATTTATAAAATAAATCTCCATAACTTGAAAAAGCCGTTACATCATCTACAACAGTTCAAGCATTTCAAAAATTACCAAATCAAGATACTTCATCGAAATGTCATGATGAGTATGTTGTATTTCAAATGACTTTTCTATTAAAATATTCTTCATAATCAATAGTTCATCATTTCTTTATCATTTCAAAAAGTTTTTCTGTGAAGTAAAAACTTTCTTTTTGAATATCTGTTTGTTGAATAATTCTAGCCTTTCAAATAGTAACTGAAGATAATGCCTGGAATCATCAAATAATTACTAGAGAAACTATGATTATTCAAACCATTATTTCTATTAATGTGAATGCCTTTTTTATTTTTAGACCTTTCATAATTTTTTATTATTTATTTTTAAAAGTAGAATTTAGCAGATCAGAGAAAAACGAACTTATTTTATAAACACTTGGTTTTTCCCAAAAATAAATGTTCCATTTCCTAAATATAAAATCAAGAAAATTAAAGAAAAGATTTTCTTTTTTTGTTGTATTTTTATTGCTTGAAAAAAATATTTTAATACTTCTAAAAAATGAAAAAACAAAACTTAGCAAAAGAGCTATGCTATCAAAAAAACTATTATTTACTATTTTCTTTTTTTCCATATATCTTAAATATTTTTCTCTCCAAATAAACAACTAATATAAAATATTATAAAGTATTTGCAAAAATATCAAATCTTATTAATCTTAATTAATAAATTAATTTTTAAAATAAATTATGAGTCTAAGAAATAAAAAGATAAAAAATAACTTTTTAAATGAATTAAAAATAATTTCAAAAAATTTTAAATTCAAAGGTTTAAATCTTTCCTTTTCAAAACAATTAGTTTTACTTTGAACTATTTTATGATTCATAAGTTTATTTATGCCTTGGATTAATAATTGAAATAATTCAGAGTCATGGAATGCATTTAATTCCCTGACATGAAATATTTGATATTTATTAATTTTTGTATTTATTTTACCTATTTTTGTTATTCTATCTACAAATTACAAAGAAAAAATAAAACTATATTCTGATTTATCATTAAAAAATCACTTTACAATAATAGCTTCTGGTATTTTTATTATCAGCTTCAGTATCATAACTCTAAGCTTTATAAATGGCTTTAATACCTTTGTAGATAATACTTATTATTGAAATGGGATAATTCTATCTATGACTTCTTGAATCATAATATTAATCTGATGATTACTAATAAGAAAAGAGTATTATACAAACAGTTCAGAGATTATTTTGGATAAATTAAATCAAGATAGAGAAAAAGCAAAAGAAAAGGATAATATGAAATTACCTTTTTAAAATAAAAATAGTTTGACTTTTTATATAAAGTAATTATATATTATACAGAAGAATATCTATTAAAAAAATATAGAATGACTACTAAAGTATTAAGCAATAAAAATATAGTTGAGTCTTTTAGCGACATACTTGACTCTCTTTCTAAAAAAGAAAGAAATGTTATTGAGAGAAGAGTATGACTTTTTTCTGACAAAGAAACTCTACAAAATATTGGTAGTTCTTTTTCACCATGCATAACTAGAGAAAGAGTTAGACAAATAGAAGAATCATGAATTAAGAAAATTTGAAGAATAGTAAAGGCTACTTTACTGACAAGTATACAAGAAACAACAAACAAATATCTTCTACTTCACTGAGGATTAATTTCAAAAGAAAAAATAACTAATATATTAATCAAAGAATTAAAACTTGAAAAAGATGTTAATGCTTGAATTATAGAAGTTATTATTCAATCGGATTTTGATATAAAAAAATCTAAACAAAAGCTTGGATGTAAAATATATTTTACTCTGCCAAATGCAAATAAACAAACAATTGAACTAGTTCATAAAGAAGCATTAAAAATTCTTAAAAAGAAAAAAGATGTAATGGACAAAACTCATCTTTATGAATTAATAGCTGAAAATTTTAAATCTAAAGAAATTCTAGCTCTTACATATATTGATTCTATACTAGACTTATTTGATGATATAGTATTTTGAGAAGAAAATTTAGTAGGTTTAACTAAATGGAAAATTCTTAATCCAAAAACTCTTAAAGATAAATCAATCTACATAATGAAAAAGGAAAAAGTTCCTATGCACTTTGTAGATATTTCAAACAAGATTACTGAAATGTTATGAGAAACAATTAAAGTAAATACAATTCATAATGAATTAATTAGAAATCCTGAGTTTGTATTAATTGGTAGATGAATATATGCTCTAAAAGAATGGGGTTTTATACCTGGAACTGTATTAGATGTAATCATTAGTATTCTAGAAAAGAAATGAAAACCAATGAATACTGAAGAAATTACTAAAGAAGTTCTAAAAACAAGAAATGTGAAACAAACAACTATTTATATGAATCTACAAAACAAAAATCGTATTGAAAGAGTTTGAAGAAATTACTATCAAGTAAAAGCATAAACAATATAATTTAAAAAACTTTCTCTAAAGAGAAAGTTTTTTATTTTTTTCTTTACAAAGATATATAATTTTTTAAAATTGTATAAAATATAAATAATTAAATAAGGAAAACAATAAATGAAAATATTTGTATACGATACAGAAACAACCGGATTTATAAGTAAAAAAGAAACAAATCTAGATTTACAACCAAAAATAGTTCAATTTGCAGGAATACTTTGAGAATTAAAAGACTGAATATTTACAGAAGAAAAAAGAATAAATATTCTAATAAACCCTCAAATACCAATTCCCTTCTGATCTTCACAAGTTCACCATATTTATGATATAGATATAAAGGATTCTCCATTTATAAAAGATGTAATTGAGGAAATACTAAGCTATATAAATGAACCTGATATTACTATATGACACAATATAGAATACGATGAAGACATGATAAAGCTTGAACTAAAGAGACTAAAACAAGAATATATGTACAAACCAAAACAAACAGTTTGTACAATGAAAAATTCAGTAGATTTTTGTGCAATCAGGTGAAATTGAGCCAGATTTAAATACCCTAAACTGTGAGAACTTCATAAAAAATTATTTTGAGAATATTTTATATGAGCACATGATGCAATGACAGATGTTGAAGCAACGCTTAGATGTTTTGTAGAATTAGTTAAGCAAAATGTAATCATAGTAGAAGAAAAAAAAGATGAACTAATGAGTCTATTTTAATTAATAACATTATACAACTATGTCTAATTTTTGAGACCTAATAAATATTGAAGAATTTGAAAAGAGAGATAACTTCAACGAAGAAAGATGAGATGTATCATTTTTTTGTAAAGATTGTAGAAAATTGGTAGATGCAGGTAGGCCAAATTCTAAATGATATACATTCATCTGTCCTGAATGTAAATGAAAAAATATAGCAGTTTGAACTACTGAATGATTAAAGACAAACTACAAAATTAAAAAATAATTTTGACAAAGTATATATATTTTATATACTCTTTTTATATACATTGTATATATTTATTTTTAACTCTATTATTATGAACAAGCAAGACGCTTTAAACAACGCACTATCGATGATAGAAAAACAATTCGGGAAATGATCAATTATGAAATTGTGAGACGAATGAGCGAGAACTAAAATTGAAACATTTTCATCAGGTTCACTAGGACTTGATATGGCACTATGAGGATGATATGCAAAATGAAGAATTGTCGAAATATATGGACCAGAATCTTCTGGTAAAACCACTCTTACTCTACATGCAATAGCAGAATGTCAAAAAGCATGAGGTACAGCCGCATTTATAGATGCTGAGCATGCACTTGATCCTGAATATGCAAAAAAAATTGGTGTTGATACAGATAACCTACTTATTTCTCAACCTGACTTTGGAGAGCAAGCATTAGAAATAGTTGATGCTCTAGTTAGGTCATGAGCTGTTGATTTAATTGTTGTTGATTCAGTAGCTGCACTTACTCCAAAAGCAGAAATAGAATGAGACATGTGAGATTCTCATATGTGATTACAAGCTAGACTTATGAGTCAAGCACTTAGAAAAATAACATGAGTTATTAATAAAAGTAATACAACTGTTATATTTATCAACCAAATTAGAATGAAAATCTGAGTTATGTTTGGTAGCCCAGAAACAACAACATGAGGTAATGCCCTAAAATTTTATGCAACTCAAAGACTAGATATAAGAAGAAAAGCAAAAATTGAAAAATGAGTAGCTATGGATAAAGAAGTACTTTGAAACCTAACCAAAGTAAAAGTAATAAAAAACAAAATTGCTCCTCCGTTTAGAGAAGCTGATTTTGACATAATGTATAATGAATGAATTTCTAAAGTATGAGAAATTCTTGATATTTGAACTAGTTCCGAAGTAATTAAAAAAGCTTGAGCTTTCTATTCTTACTGAGAAACAAAACTATGACAAGGTAGAGAAAATGCTAAAAGTTTTCTAGCTGAAAATCCAAAAATTGCTGGAGAAATCGAAGAAGTAATTAAAAATAGTTTATAAAACTAAAAAAAGAAACTTTAAAGTTTCTTTTTTTAGTTCCCTTTTTCTTGCCTTTCCTATCTTTTTCAATATATTAATACTCAGTAAAAATTTAAACAAACAAACAAATGAAAATTTCATATAAAGTATTAAAAAAATATATTCCAGAAATAAAATCAGTAGAAGAAACTGCTCAAGAATTGATAATGCATACAGCAGAAGTAGAAGATATACTTTTAGAGTGATCACATTTAGAACAAGTATTTGTATGAGAAGTTTTAACATGCGAAAGACATCCAGATTCAGATAGATTAAACTGTACAACTGTAAAAGTATGCTGAAATACCTACCCTATAGTTTGTGGTGCTCCAAATGTAAAAGCTGGAATAAAAGTTCCTGTGGCTCTTTGTGGTGCACAATTAGCAGCAGATTTTGTAATTAAAAAAACAAAAATTAGATGAGAAACTTCTGAATGAATGATTTGTAGTGAAGATGAGCTTTGATTAATAGATGAAAGACAGTCTGGAATATTAGAGTTAGACTCTAATGCTCCACTAGATACTTGTATGAGAGAATATTTAGAACAAAATGATGCAATACTAGAAATAGATAACAAGGCTATTAATCATAGACCTGATTTATTTTCACATATCTGAATATTGAGAGAAATAAACGCTATAAATAATAAAAAATTTGATTTTGAATATGAAAATAGAGATTTTTCAAAATTAAGAGATTTATGAATAGATAATCAAATTACAGATGTAGTAAATAGATATATCTGATTAAAAATAGAAAATGTATCTAATTCAGAAACTCCAAATTATATCAAAGAGGTTCTAAATTCAGCTGAAGTTAGTTCAAAATGATTATTAATAGATATCTCAAACTATGCCCTATATTTATATGGTCAACCAACTCATTGTTTTGATGCTAATAAAATAAACTGAAATATTATTATAAGATATGCAAAACAATGAGAAAAATTCATTGCCTTAAATGATAGTGAATACGAGCTAAGTACAGAAGATATAGTTATTACTGACAAAGAAAAAATATTAGCACTTTGATGAGTAATTTGATGAAAAGAATCAGCTGTTAGTGATGAAACTAAAAATATTATAGTAGAATGAGCACACTTTAATCAAGCAGTAGTTAGAAAAACATGAAAAAGATTATGAATTAGAACAGATTCATTAAATGTGTTTGAAAAAGATATACAAGTAGAGATGCCTTCTAGGTGAGTAAGCTTAATAGCAAATGAATTAGAAAAAAACTTAAAATGAATTAAATTGGCGGCTTATTCTGATATATATCCTAACAAACAAGAAATAGTTACAATTTCATTTAATTTAGATTTTATAAATAATCTAATATGAAAGAAATATTCTAGAGAACAATCTTTAGCTATTTTAAACAATCTTTGAATACAAGAAAAAGAGGATATTTTAACTATACCATTTTGGAGAAAAGATTTAGTAACTAAAGCAGATATTGCTGAAGAAATTGCTAGAATAGATGGTTATGATAACATTGAAGCAACTGTTCCTAGAATCAACCTATGAGCAGTAATACAAACAAATACTTATAAAATCAAAAATGATGTCAGAAATTATTTTACAAATAAATGATACTATGACATGTATACATATTCTTTTGTAAATGAAGAATTAATGCAAAAAGCTGGCTGAAATATAGAAAATTTAGTTCCTATGAAAAATTCTCTTTCAGAAGAATTAACTCACTTAAGATGAAGATTAATCCCAAATTTATTATTGTCTTTAGAGAAAAATATAAGAGAATACTCAGATATAAAACTATTTGAGCTTGAAAAAGTATTTAATAAAGAATGAAATGAAGTTAATGAGTTTTATTCTCTAGCCTGAGTAGAAATAAATAAAAAAGAACTAGCATATTATGATGTACAAAATGTAATATGAGATTTATTTAAAACTCTATGAGTAAAGAGTTATGCATTTGATATTCCTAATGAAAAACCAAGTTTTGCTCATTGATGAAGAGTTGCAAATATAATAGTTAGAGGTCAAGAAATATGAACTATTTGAGAAATACACCCAAAAATTGCAGCTAACTTCGAAATAAAAGATAGAATTTGATATTTCGATATAAATATAGATAAATTGAAAAATGCTTTATATTCTATAACAAAAGCAAAGGATGTTTCTAGTTTTCAAGAAAATAACTTTGATTTAAATTTTGTGATTACCAAAAAAGTTAAAGCTAAAGACATTAAATTAGCTATTGAAAAAACTAATCCAAGCCTAATAACAAAAGTGGAATTAGTAGATATATATGAAGATGAGGTAAAACTAGCATGAAAAAGAAGTTTAACTTATAAAATATTTATCCAATCAATGGACTGAACACTTGATGATAAAATTAAAAATCAGTTAATTAATGAAATAGTTAAAAAAGTAGAAAAAAAATGATGAGAGCTTAGATAATTTTAAAACAAAATTAAGCTATTAAAAAATTAAAAAAACTATTTGGAAAAAACATTTGACTATTCCCTCATTCTTCATATAATCTCCGCACGAAGAAGACTGATTAAATAATCCTATCCTCAATTTGGTTATTTAATCGCATTATATTATTATATTTAAACATTTTTTTATGCCAATAATCGCATCAGCTAAAAAACAATTAAGACAAAATCATAAAAAACAAGCTAGAAATAATCATTTCAGAGCTTTGTATAGAGAAGCTAGAATAGCATTTGAAACAGCTATTAAAGATAAAAATGCAAAGTTAGCTAAAGAGATTTTAGTTAACAAAAAAGATAAAGATGGTAAAACTATTAAATCAGGTTTACAATCTATTATTGATAAATTAGTAAAAAAGAATATAATTCACCCAAACAACGGATCTAGAAAAAAAGCTAAATTCGTGAAAATGGCTAAAGAATTATCTTAATTTCTAATTAAAGTAAATTGAAAGAGAAAAAGAAAGCTTTAAATGATCAAATAAGGGCACATAAAGTTCAAATTATAACTGACCGCGGTGAAAACCTAGGTGAAATGTCTTTAAACGAAGCCAAAACTATGGCTAACGAGCAAGAATTAGATTTGATGGAAATTTGAAGAAACTGAGATGTAAGTATTGTAAAAATGTTAGATTATTGAAAACATTTATACAGAATGAAGAAACAAGATCAAAAGCAAAAGCAAAAATGAAAAGCTCCAGACTTAAAAACAATTAGAATTACTTTCAAAATCTGAGATCATGATTTAGAAATTAGAAGAAAGCACGCTATGAAGTTTTGAGAAGCTCATCACCCATTAAAGGTAACTTTAATGTTAAAATGAAGAGAAAATCATTATGCAGAATTAGCAAGTACCAAAATGGAAACTTTTGTCGAAAGTTTATCAGAAATGTATAAACTAGAATGACAGGTTAGAAAAAATTGAAATACATTTATCGCTATGTTAAAACCAATTAAATAATTTATATAATAATTAAAAATTATGACTTTAAAGACTAGAAGTTGAGTAAAGAAAAGAGTTAAAGTTACTGGAAAAGGTAAATTTAAACTAGCAAAAGCTTGGAAAAAGCATTTATTAAGTAATAAATCTTCAAAAGCTAAATCTAGAAATAAATACGGATTAATGGTTTCATCTAGTGAAACAAAAAAAATTAAACAACAACTACCTCATATATAGGAAAATTGTTAATATTAATATTATAAACTAAATATAAAAATGGTTAGAGTTAAAAGAGGTCTAATGACTAGAAAAAGACATAAAAATATTCTAAAAGCTACT
>Ga0233445_1000771_pt1 | contig 29769 bp, 26 predicted proteins | sample SI_124_October20_5_FD_182779 | JGI IMG/M metagenome (GOLD analysis project Ga0233445, IMG submission 182779) | Seawater microbial communities from Saanich Inlet, British Columbia, Canada - SI_124_October2016_100_MG | ecosystem: Environmental > Aquatic > Marine > Inlet | place: Canada: British...
GTCTTCTTTGCCACAAAAATAGTTATGTAGAGCGACTACACGCCTATTTTTGTAACAAAAAAGACAAACAAAACTTCTGCGCAATATGGGTAGTTTATTTATTGCGCGTTACCTAAGAATACCAAACAAATCTAATTTGACTGATTTTCAGACAAAAAAATAGCCCATTTAATGAGCTATTTTTCTATTTTAGTCTAAAAAAGCAGATTAACTTTCACGAGATTTTTTCATTTCTTTCAAAGCAGTTTCATGACGAGCTCGAGCTTCTTTTTGCTTAGCTTCCATTTTTTCCATCATTGCTTTTTGACGCTTTGACATTTCTTCCATCATTTTAGATTGCTTTTCCATCATTTTTTTGTGGCTTTCAGTCACTCTTTTTAAAGCTTCTTTTTCAGCTTCAGCCACTTTGTTTTCAATTTTAATTTGACGATCAGACATGTGCTTCATTGCTTTACGATGAGCTTCTACAGCTTGCTTGTTAGCAGCTTTTTGTCTTTCCATCATTTTTTTCATTGCTTCTTGTTGCTGTGACATTGCTTTAGTTCGTTGTGCAGTCATTTCTTTTTGCTGCTCAGCAGTTAAAGCAACTGGTGCTACGTTATATGGAGCATAACCGTAAGAAGGAGCATTGTAGCCATAACCATTTCCAGAAGCATTGCCTCTAGCTCTTGCATTAGCATTAAAGCTCATGCCAAAACTACCACTAGCGTTGCCACTACCATTACCTTCACCAAAACCATTTCCAAAACCATTTCCATTGTCATTCCACCAAGCTTGAGCTGATGCAGAAGTACCAACGATTGCAGCGATTCCAACTAATTGTGCTAATTTTTTCATTTTCATTTTATTTCTCCAAAAAAGTTTAATATTAAAGGTCATTGATGAGTTAGTCACATCCATGTGGAACTTTCCATCATGACATTTATCAAGTTAGACCTGAGTGCTATCTACTTGAGTGATTAACTGTGATGTAAGGAGTTTATTAGTTTTTGCTTATGTTAGCAAATACGAATATTTTATGACGCATATAAATTTTTTTTATGAGGAAAATTCAGGAGGTTAAAATTAAAAACAAACATGATTATTTTTAAATCCGTTGCCACATAAAAATGCGGCAACAAACTTTCAATCCATTCAACTAGCTAAAGAGTGTCTCTGCTGATTGACTAATTCAGGTGAAATTCTAAGTGACATCGGTTCACGACCTGATGGAGAATCTTCAAAATGCTGAGAGAACTGATTAATATCATTAGACAACACAGCAAGCTCCCGATAAACCAATTTATTATCATCATTACTTTGGTTATTTTGTTGTTTTCTTAACATATCCAATATTAATAATATGTTTTCAAATGGCTCAATATAACCATGATGAATCAAAACCCTATTATCATTGGATATTTTTAACGCATCGACAATATCATCGGTTAAAGCGTGAGCCTTATCCAGATTATTTTTTTTCACTGTTTTTGCAGAACTTTTATTGGCTAACTGAGCACTGATTTCTTTAAGTTGTGCGCCAAACTCAATTGATTTCATTGGAACATTATCAAAATCAATATATTTACTAAAAAACCAAAAAACAAACAATGTTGCCCAAAAATAACCATAAGGGGTATCACCCAAATACCACAAAAAACCAGACCCCCACCAATATTCATCAACCATAGAATAGAATAAAATTCCAATACTGAAGAGTATAATGGTCGTCAAAGCAGTACCTGTCGCAGCGGCAGAAAAACTGGCGTAGATTTTATTCGACAGAACAAAAAGTACACATGGAATGAGAATGCAGAGTAATTGATATCCCATCAAATAAACATTAGAATTTTTCAATACTGTTTCCATCAACATATTCTGTACCAAGATACTACAAATATAGAAGCAAAAACCTGTCGCTATTAATTTTGCTGCATTGTGTAAAATAAAATGTCGCCCAAATACAAGAATTGCCCACGCAGCAATACCCACAGGAAAAAACAAATACTCAGAAAATTTAACATAATGGCCTAATGGGTAAAAATCAAAATTAATCAATATCTCAGAAAATGCGCATAAAATATACCCTATCACCAAGCTAAAATTGATTAAATTAACAAACTTTGAAATAGGTTTTTTAGGCTCAACTACATATCTTGTTACATTTTTTACAGGAAAATTATTCGTATAATACAGATCATCATAATCCCAAATAATATCTCGTTTCAAAAACAAGGTATTGTCATCAACAATTAAATAATCTTCAGTTTTCGTAAATGGCTCAATGACATTATCCGACAACTTATTTTTAATTGAAAAACATTTGAATGAATGCACATCATTTTTTTCAATATTTTCCAGATAACCATCAACCATCATATTTGGAATATTGGAAATCAACTTTCCTTTTGAACGTATGCTATCAACTTGATTTGGAGGGTCCCCCGTTATTTTTTCAGGTAAATATATTGCAGCCACAAACTTATTTTTTGCATTTTTTAATTCTGCATAAATAAAATGCCCCTTTTTAACATGCTTTAATCTTTGCAGTTCTATCTGGTGTGTTTTTGCATCATCACCACTCCCTGTCACATAAGACAATTCAACTGTTTCACCTGGGTCATAATATTCGTTATTAATTTTTATTGTACTAATAATACTCATAAAAACAGCCTTCTAAAATAGTCTTAATCTTCTTGATAATATGCTATGATGCCACTTTCATAACAGTTGAACCCAAATGAATCCGTTGAATAGTAGAGAGAAGATTCAGTGCATTGTATGCTTGTAATAGATTCAACTGATTTATTTAGGTTGAAATAGAGAGGGGTAAACATGCTCGTTTTGTTTGGTGGTACAGCAATTACAGAATTTAGAGTTAATCAATTACAACAAGAATTAGTAAAAAAAATAAACCCATCTGAAAAACCACTGCTTTATGCCGTCTATATCCATTTTATAGATTGTCCCGAACCTCTCTCTGAAAAAGATCAACAATTACTGGAAACACTCCTTAACTATAGCGGAAAACAGCAAGAAAATTTAAAAAAAGGTCAATGTTTTCTGGTTGTTCCAAGAGTTGGCACCATTTCTCCCTGGTCCAGTAAAGCCACCGACATTGCACATAACTGTGGTCTTACTCAAGTGCAACGAATTGAGCGTGGCATTGCCTACTATATAGCAGGAGATATTGAATGGACTGATGAAAATAGTGCCGTTGTCAATGACTGCTTAAGTGACAAAATGATTGAACAGGTACTTCACACTGAAAAGGAGGCCAAACAATTATTTCAACATGCCTCCCCTGCCCCCATGACGTCTGTCAACTTGATGAAGCAAGGCAAAACAGCACTGGCTAATGCCAATCAAGAACTGGGGTTGGCTTTATCCGATGACGAGATTGATTATTTAACCGATAGTTTTAAAGCACTGGGTCGTAACCCGAACGATATAGAACTGATGATGTTTGCTCAAGCCAATTCAGAACATTGTCGGCACAAAATTTTTAATGCATCCTGGACAATTAATGACAAAGAACAAGACTTGTCATTATTTCAGATGATTAAAAACACCATGAAACAAAACCCTCAGCAAGTTTTATCAGCTTACCATGATAATTCTGCAGTCATTGAAGGCAATCAAGGTCAACGCTTCTGGCCAGAAATGACAAATAACCAATACGGCTATCATTCTGAAAACATTGATATCCTAATGAAAGTTGAAACCCACAATCATCCAACAGCCATTTCACCTTTTCCTGGAGCAGCAACAGGTTCGGGTGGAGAAATTCGTGATGAAGGTGCCACAGGCAGAGGCAGTAAACCCAAAGTTGGGCTGTCTGGTTTTTCCGTTTCTAATTTAAAATTGCCCAATGCCACACAAGCTTGGGAAATCGATTATGGCAAGCCTTCCAGAATAGTCTCTGCATTGGATATCATGCTGGAGGCCCCTATTGGCAGTGCCACATTCAACAATGAATTCGGCAGACCCAACCTTGCAGGCTATTTTAGGACTTACGAACAAACCATTGCTGGCACTAATGGTGATGAAATCAGAGGCTACCATAAACCTATTATGATTGCGGGTGGTTATGGCAATATTCGCCGACAGCATGTTGAAAAAGGTAGAATTGAAGCTGGTAGCTATATCATTGTATTAGGTGGTCCAGCCATGCTCATCGGGTTAGGTGGTGGCGCCGCCTCTTCCATGTCCAGCGGTCAAAGCCGAGAAGACCTTGATTTTGCCTCAGTCCAACGAGGCAACCCTGAAATGCAACGCCGTTGTCAGGAAGTTATTGATGCTTGTTGGTCTTTAGGAGAAAACAACCCAATGGTCTCAATTCATGACATTGGTGCTGGTGGCCTTTCCAATGCAGTTCCTGAACTGGTGGAAGACAGTGACCGAGGAGGACATTTTGAATTACGTGAAGTCCCCAATGATGAACCTGGCATGTCACCCATGCAAATTTGGTGTAACGAATCACAAGAACGTTACGTCATGGGAGTCACCAAAAATCAGATAGAATTATTTGAAAATATTTGTCAACGAGAACGCTGTCCATTTGCCATTTTAGGCGAAGCCACAGAAGAAAAAGCCATCAAATTACACGACAATACCTTTAAAAATGCTCCCATTGATTTACCATCCTCCTTATTATTTGGTAAGCCACCCAAGATATTGAAAAATGTTGAATCAGTCAATAAAACACAGCCAGCCATCAAACTGGATGACATCAATATTTTAGAAGCCGCCAAACGTGTTCTAAGCCTACCCACCGTTGCCGACAAAACATTCTTAATCACCATTGGAGATCGAACCGTGACAGGCTTAGTTCATCGTGACCAAATGGTTGGCCCATGGCAAATACCTGTGGCAGATGTTGCTGTAACTTGCTCTGGTTTTCATGACTATTGTGGTGAAGCCATGGCAATGGGGGAAAGAACACCTGTCGCATTACTCAACCCTGCGGCATCAGGTCGTTTGGCCGTTGGGGAAGCCATTTTAAATATAGCCGCAAGTAACATCAAACAACTTAACAACATCAAACTCTCGGCTAACTGGATGGCGGCTGTCGGTCATCCAGGTGAAGATGTCGCATTATATGAAACCGTTAAAGCACTCGGTATGGAACTTTGCCCTGAACTCGAAATAGCCATTCCCGTGGGTAAAGATTCCATGTCAATGAAAACAGTTTGGCAACACCAAGATGAACAACGCTCTGTCACCGCCCCCTTGTCTTTAATTATTACCGCATTTTCACCCATTACTGATGTTAGAAAAACCCTAACTCCACAATTAAAAACAGACATTGGTGAAACCACATTAATACTAATCGACTTAGGCTCTGCTAAAAATCGCCTAGGAGCCTCTGCTCTTGCTCAAGTCACCAATCAAATCGGTGATACCACCGCAGATTTAGACAATGCAGACTTATTAAAATTCTGTTTTAGGGCCATCCAACAACTCAATCAAAAAAACCTGATAAAAGCCTATCATGACCGTTCAGATGGTGGTCTATTCGTCACCCTTTGTGAAATGGCATTTGCAGGACATTGTGGCATTGACATCGAATTAGAATCAACCTGTACTCAGCCTCTCAACGGACTATTTGCCGAAGAATTGGGTTGTGTCATTCAAATTCAACAAACTGATCGGAATGATGTTTTAAATATTCTCAAAGCAAACAATCTGGAAGCCAACAGCCATATTATTGGTCAACTCAATGATGATGATCAAATTACACTAAACTATAAAAACAAAACCATTTTATCTACTAGCCGTACAGAACTACAACAAACTTGGTCGTCAACCAGCCATCAAATGCAATGTTTAAGAGACAATGCCGACTGTGTTAAACAGGAATATCAAAATATTTCACTCGATAACCCAGGCATACAGTGTCATGTCACATTCGACACTGCTGAAAATATCACAGCACCCTATATTAATTTAGAAAGCAAACCCGACATTGCTGTTTTACGAGAACAAGGCGTTAACGGACAGCTTGAAATGGCGGCTGCTTTTGACCGAGCAGGTTTTAATTGTTTCGACGTTCATATGAGTGACTTACTTTCAGGCCGCTATTCATTGGACAAATTCAAAGGCATTGTCGCTTGTGGTGGTTTTTCATATGGTGATGTTTTGGGTGCGGGACAAGGTTGGGCAAAAACCATTCTTTACAACGAAACTTTAAAATCAATGTTTGAACGTTTTTTTCAACGTTCTGATAGTTTTGGCTTAGGCGTTTGCAATGGTTGTCAAATGATGTCTCAATTACAAACACTCATTCCTGGCACAGAACAGTGGCCAACATTTGCCCGTAACCGTTCCGAGCAATTTGAAGCCCGTTTTTCACTGGTTGAAATTCAGCCCTCAAACTCAATCTTTTTTAAAGACATGGCTGGTTGTCGAATCCCCATTGCCGTTGCTCATGGAGAAGGACGAGTCATGACGGGCAATCAACCTTTAAATCCAGCCAATATCACATTGCGCTACATTGACCATACGGGCAATGCAACAGAGCGCTACCCATACAATCCCAATGGATCCGCCGACGGTGTCACGGGTCTAACCAATCAAGATGGACGTTTCACCATCATGATGCCACACCCAGAACGTGTTTTTAGAACCGTTCAACACTCATGGCATCCAGAAGATTGGAATGAAGATGCACCTTGGTTAAGGTTTTTTAGAAATGCCCGTGTCTGGGTGGATTAATTTCAAAAATTTTGTGAACACGCTCACAAAATAACAATCTCATACTTTAGGAATCTAATTATTTTCCGTCATAAAGGTTATACCGCAAGGCTATAAGTTTCATTTGAGCAGATACGTTGCTCAACTCAACTTTAACTTTTATATTTTTTAACGGAGAATAATCGATGAATACTCAAACAAGTCCTATTAAAACAATTGTTTTTACTCTTCTTTATTCGATGGTTATCATTGCTGGCTCTAAGCTTTCAGAGACCCCCAAAGACCCCGAAACAAAACAAAAGCCACAATATGCAAAAGAACAATTTAGAATTGGAAAAAATAGCATCGAAATGAGTCATTTAGGCATTCATTATTTAAAAAATCATCAATCTTCTAAAATAATTTCTGGTAAACATGAAGCCTAACGCTTAACAGCCACCCAGTTTTTAATCTTTTCGGTTAGCATATATTCAACAGGCACAATTAACAGAGTCAATAATGTTGCACACGACAATCCTGTCACAAAAGCTGTTGCCATGGGAGACCAGGAAATAGATTTGTGAGGAATCCCTATTGCCATCGGAAGCAGACCTAACATTGTTGTAAGTGTGGTAATCAATACAGGTCTCATTCTGGCGGCACAAGCTTCATTAATGGCTTCTCTGAGCGCTTTACCATGGGTTCTTCTGACATTAATGAAATCAATCAATATCAGACAGTCATTAACCGCAACACCCGATAACCCCACCACTGCCAAAAAACTACCCACAGTAAAAGTAGACTGGGTAACAAACATTCCTAACACCACACCAATGAATGCAAAAACAATGGCTGAAATGATGATTAAAGGTTGAATATAATCATTAAATTGCAATGTCAGTACCATATAAATACCAAATACAGCAATAAAAAAAGCAAAAACTAATGAACTGTATGCTCGGTTAGTGGTTTCAAATTCCCCACCAAAAATAACTGAAACACCAGGATGCTGGTCTCGTATGGTTTTATAATATTGTTTAATCAGTTTTTGTACTCGGATGACGGACAATCCAGAGCCTTCCTTGATATCTGACTTAATGGTAATGGTCGGTTTACCGTTATAGCGACTACGCACGCTCGGTTCAACACGATATTTCAATTCAGCAACATCTCGTAAAAAAATGGGAGATACACTGTGTTCAACAATGGGAATATCTAACACATCGGAAGGTTCTTTGATCCCTTTGCCCGTATAATTATTCTTATCATCTAGGCGAGCAATTCTGACTATTAGATCAATTTCTTCGTCTTTAGTGCGAAACTCCCCGACATATTGACCATTCAATAGTCCTGCAATCACCTGAGTCACATCACCTGGTGTCAAGCCATACTCATACGTCACTTCTGCTAATGGTTGATACTTAACCACTTTCTGTAAATGAGCACGATTATCCTCTAAATCAACCAAGTCTTTAAATTCACTCTCTTTTTCAATGTAACCCATTATTTTTTCAGTGACCTGATGAGCATCTTCTAATCGGCTTGCCGACACTTTAATATTAATTGCTTTGCCCGTTGGCGGTCCTGTGTTCTCAGCAAAAACTCGAATAACAGGTTTGATGGTTGGATCATTAAAGTGCTGTACGATGTATTCATTTAATTTTTTCCGAATAAAGACCAGATGTTGCGTGGCATCATTATTCACATTTTCAGGAAACTCCTGCTTGGCTTCTTCTGGCAATGTCACAATGATTTGCCCATAATGATGTCCATTATGCTGCATATAATCTTCATCTTCCATGACCCCCGCAGCCCCCGAAGTGGAGAGTGCCTGTTTGGTTCCGTAAGACATAATGACTTCAGACAACTTTTTAACCACTTCATCTGTTTGTTCAACATTCGCTCCCGTTGGCAAAGTAATGGCAACATGATAACGAAAAACACTACCAGGAAAAAAATCTACTTTTAATAATGGCGCAACACCAGAAACAGACAAACCCAACAATGTTAAGGAAAAAAAGAATAAGGCAAAAACGCTCAATAATGTTTTAATTTGATGAGCCAGTAAAATATCCAGTATTTTAAAATAAGCATTCCATAATTTTGCAAAAACACCTGTTTTCAAATGCTGGTAGGGATCATCATTAATCGTTTGATGTTGACCAATATTTTGCAAAGTTTTCTTTGAAGTCCAGTCTTTCACGTGAATAGGCAATATGAACAAAGCTTCAAACAATGAAGCCAATAATGCATAAGTCACCGCTTTGGGGATTACACTGAAAAAATCCCCCGTTGTTCCCGTCATGATTAACATGGGAATAAAAGCCAAAATAGTGGTCACTGAAGAGGTAATAATTGGTAACATGATTTCTGAAACACCATCAATAATCGCCTCATTGATTTTTTTACCCATTTCGAGATGTCGATGAATATTTTCCAAAGCAATAATGGCATCGTCCACTATGATTCCTGAAACCAGCACAAATGAAAACAAACTAATGGTATTGATTGATTGACCTGTATATTTCACCAAAATCAGGCAAACCAAAAAAGAAAACGGAATTCCCACCGCCGTAATCATGGCATTGCTAAACCCGAGTGTTATCCAAAGCACAATGACAACCAGGCAAATACCCAGAGCCAGATTGCCACCCAGAGTATTAATTGAATCATGGATTTCAATGGTGGAATCATGAGTATAAGCAATACTGATGGCATCCTGCTGATGATCCACAACAAAATCTGCCGATATCTGTTGCACCCGTTCTGCAATGCTGATCGAATTACCCTCAGTTTCTTTTAAAACCCTTAACTGAATGGTATTATTTCCATTCACGGAAGCCATGATTTCTGGCATTCGATGACTGACTTTGGCACTACTCACCACATCACGAATGCGAATAAAATTGCCGTCACCATCACGCCTGACAACCACATCCAATACTGATTCCTGAGATGATAATCGACTACCTGCATCCAGCATATATTCAATATTGCCACTTTGCAGACGACCAGTTGGAATTTTAGTGTTAGCAGACTTCACCGCATTAACTGCCTGCTGAAAAGTAATACCATGCTTCCTTAATTTTTGATGATCCAGCGAGACATGGAATTCATTTTTGTAATGACCAGAAATACCGATATCTTTGACAAAAGCAATGGATTTTAGACGTGTTTTTAATTCATCGGCCAATAATTTCAGGCTACGATTGGGTAAATCTCCCGCAATATTGACAATGATAACAGGCATCCAAACCTGAGTATCAATATAGGTATAAATAGACTCATCAGCATCTTTTGGTAGCTCACTTCTGATATTTTGAATTTTAAATCTGATTTCATCATAAAGTTTTCGATAGTCGGTATCGTCTATAAATTTCACTTGAACAGTAGAATAATTACGACTGGAGGTTGAACGCACATATTCGATATTTTCAATACCATTCAGTGCCTTTTCAATTTTTCTTGAAATCAGGTTTTCTATGTCATCCGCAGAAGCACCATAATAAACGGTTGTAATATAAACCTCTCCCATATCAACGGGAGGCATATTTTCAACAGGATTGGTCATTAAGCTATAAACACCTGTTACCATCAACAAGATAAAAACCACATTAAAAAAGACAACCCGCTTTAATGAAAACTCGATGATCGATTTCATGTCTTACTCACTTTTTGTTGTACGGATTAAAATTTTCATTCCAACTTTCAGTCTTTGACATTCCAAACCAATATTACTGGTTCTTACTGAAAAACTAACCAATTTAAAGGTTATTGGACTATTTCCCTAGTTTTAAGCTATTCTTAAAAAATAAATCTGATTTACTCATATGTAATTTAAAGTAAATGGCTAAATAATGCAGTATAATTTTAAATGGGATCCAAACAAGGCAAAAAGTAATATCCGAAAACATGGAATAAGCTTTGAAGAAGCGAGTAATATTTTTAAAGACCCTTTGATGCTGACCTTATTCGATGAATCACATAGTGAAAGAGACAAAGAACGCTGGATCACTTTAGGGAAAATAAATTTTTCCAAATATGTTGTGGTTTCTCACGCTTATTTAGATGAAGAAAGTAACACCATAACCATTCGAATAATTTCAGCCAGACCCGCTTCTAAAGCAGAAACCAGACAATATGAAGAGTATCAGTGATATGAAACAAGAATATGATTTTTCTAAAGCAGAACGAGGTAAATTTTATCATCCTGATGCCAAAATGAATCTCCCCATCTACCTAGATGACGAAGTTAAAAACTATCTTGAAAAACGAGCAAACGCCAAAGGTGTTGGGCTTGGAGAAATAGTTAATGATCTATTAAAAAAAGATATAGCCTTAATTAAAGGGCTTAAATAAATAGGCTGCCAACTTAGGTAACTCGCAACAAATAAACTACCCATCTTACTTGCTATTTTGTTGTACGGATTAAAATTTTTATTCCAACTTTCAGCCTCTGGTCTTCCGCAACGATAAAATGATCAGTTGTTTCACCTAAAATCAACAAAGGAATTGATTCACCTGTTGATACAATCGTCACCCTTGGGTTTTCATAACGGTTGGATACGGCAGACTTTGTAATTAACAGCCCTTCTGTTTTTATTTGTAACGGCAATTCAAAACGTAATCCACCACGCTGTTCAGACAATGGGTTAATGATATCCAATTTAATATTGAGCTTTCGGGTGTCTTCATTAAACTCTGGGTTAACCCATCTCAAGCGACTATCCACTGATTGATTTTCAAGACGGGCTTTAAAGATAGCTGGTAATTGTTTGATGACAGCCAGCTCACTACTTGACACAGCCAACGGAACAACCAATTTTTGGTAATCTGACAATCTGGCAAGTGGATGACCTGGCTGAATGTATTCACCCACCTCCACTTTCCTTTCCGTCACCACCCAACCATCTGGAGCAAGAATTAAATACCTACTTTTTCGCTCTTGCAATTCAGCTAAAGTCAATTGCAATGACTTTTGTTGTTGTAACGTCTGCCTTAATTCAAATCGGGCATGGTCTAATTGTTGTAACGCCTCATCCAGTTGTTTTTCAGCAGCTTTACCTTCGGTATTGAGTAACTTTATTCTTCGATATTCCTTACCCAAAAAAGTAATTTTTGACTGTATTTGCAATACATTGATATCGAGTTTTTTGATGGAAACTTTAGTCTTTTTAATCTCAAATTTAATAAATGTAGTATCCATTTCAATGAATGGTTTTTTAACAATATGTTCACCCACATCATAATTAATCTGCATAATTTTGGCAGAAATTTCAGCCGACAAAATCATATTTCTATTAGCACGAGTGTAACCATACAGCCGAATTTCTTTATGTGCCTGTTGAATTAAAGAAAAAGATTCTGCCTGAGGTGATAAGGATATGACCGTCAATAAAATTAACAGCATGACATTACCCAAACAGGTCGATTTTTTCTGATGCTCTGAATTCATTGAGTCTCATCCTTAATTGATATTTTTCTTTTTTATATGGTTTAGAGAAATATCCTTTATTTATGATATAAAATCAAATCATTCCAAACATTGCACTTTCAAGCAATCTACTAGAAGGTTGTCCGAGAACTTACATTTTCGTCAAATTTAAGGTATAAAATTGTCGAAAAATCACAGTTTACGTGTGTAAATGAGTATTTTGATACCATTTTGCCTCGGTGTCCCCTTGAGAGGTGAACGCAGAGTTGGTGGAAAGATGAGTTCTCGGACAACCTCCTAGGAGGCTGTCCGAAAACGCATCTTTCCTCCAGAACTGCGTTAAAATTTGGCTCAAAATGCTCATTTACACCAGTAAACTGCGCTTTTTCGCTAAATATTGCCTTGTTTTGGAGAAAATCTGCATTCTCGGACAACCTCCTAGCCATTACAAACAATTAGACTACACTTTAGGTTATTCAGATTTCACCAAAGGAATAACAATGCCCATCATTGAAATAATATTAGCCATCATTTGTTTATTTTTATTGATCTATTTCTCAGGCTATCTGATCCCAGAAAATTATTCGGCCAAATCATCGGTTGTCATTGAATCTGAACTCAAAAAGGCTTGGGATTACATCACTGATTTTAAAAATATTGCAGAATGGTCAGAACCCGTCGAATCTATTGAAGTTCTAAATGACCCTAAAAAAAATGGCGATAACGGCAATCTTACTTGGATGGAACATTACAAAACATTTTCCTTAAAATTGGAGGTTCTGGATCATATTGATTATGACTATGTGAAAATTCATATGATGGAGCCTGATTTTGTAGAAGGTACAATCTGGCTGATGAAGTATCGACAAATAGCTGACAACAAAACCCAAATAACCATTGATGCAACGGGAAAAATCAAAAACCCTTTTTTCAGGCTAACCAGCAAACTACTTGGTAATTACGATAAAACCACCAATATGATGTTAAATGAAATAGCCAAAATATATAAGTAGACAATTCTATGACTGATAAAAACTGGGCACGTAATTACGCCATACTTTGGCAAGGTCAATTTGTCAGCATCTTAGGTACTCATGCGTATATGATTGCCGTCATGTTTTGGATTAAACAGAATACAGGCTCGGCAACACTATTAGGTTTGATTATGATGATTGCCAACTTTCCTGCATTGATTATGGGGGTTTTTGGTGGTGCCATTGCTGATCGTTTTAATCGAAAAAAAATAATCATCGCAATGGATATGGTTAATGGTATTTCGGTACTCTCATTAGCCGCTGTTATGTTTTACATCCCTGATCAACACAGTTTTATTTTGGTTTACATCACCCTTATTACCATGATTCTCGCCATATCAGGCAGTATTTTTAAACCCGCTATTTTAGCCGCCATTCCCGACATGGTACCCAAAGATAAATTAGACACAGCCAATGCAGCCAGTCAAGCAGGTCAACAATTTGCTCAAATGATTGGCAGTGGTGCTGGTGGTATATTATTCAGAATACTGGGCGCTCCTGTCTTGTTATTAATCGATGGTTGTACTTATTTATTTTCTGCCTTCAGTGAATCATTTGTTGAGATGCCCCAGGAAAAAAAAGCAGAGACTGAAATAAAAAAAACATTTTCTCAATTATTTAAAACATTTTTAAGCGACACCAAAGAAGGCTTTCACTATTTAGTCAATAAACATGGCATGAAAGAATTTTTTATTCTGGGAGGAACCATCAACTTTTTGGTGATTCCTTGTACCATTTTGTTGCCATTTTATATTGAAGATTATTTGAATTTAAAAACAGACTGGTATGGATTCATCATCACCGCATTTACCATTGGAACCATGTTAGGCTTTATCTTTGCAGGCGTAATCGTACTACAAAAAAGAAAGAAAAAAATTGCCATATTTATCTCATTATTAGGTACTGCATTATTTATCTGCTCCATGGGTTTAACCAAAAATGCATATGTTGTTTTATTCATTATGGTTGGCATCGGCGCTTTAAATGGTTATTTAGGTGTATTGATATTAGGCATCATCCAGACCAATACCGAATCATCTATGCGTGGTCGAATATTTGGTTTATTAGGCACATTAACAGGCGGACTGACACCTTTAGGAATGGGACTCTCTGGAATAATATTTGATTTATTGGACCATTCAATTCCGACCATTTACATTGGCACAGGAATGATTTTATTGGTGATATCGATGATTATTTATTTCAACAAAGACTTTCATAAAATACTAGATAATTGATCATCAAAGTCATTGAATCAGATGTAAATAATAGTATAAATAATTTTATTTACTGAAAAAAAGTATAATGTGACAAACATCACAGACCCTTTTACAAAAACACTCTAAACTTCATTTCAAGTTAAAGCTTTTCACAATTTTTTTTAATTTTTAATTTTTTTATTTAGGAGATATATAATGTCATTCGATGATTCAACTTCAAGTGTAGGCGTAAACCAATCTGGAAAATCTGGCGGAGACGCTGCTGGTTATGCGGGAGCTGGTGCTGGAGCAATGGGCGGTAGCGCTGGTGGATATGGTGTAGGTCAAGATGTTGGTGCTGGCGCTGGGTTAGGTGTTGGTGGTGATGCTGGCGCTGCTGCTGGTGCAACAGGTGCTTCTGCTGGTGATGCAACTGATAACACCTCTATCGGTTCTATCAACGTTAGTGCATAAAATTCACTTCGAATTTTAAGTTCAAATGTATTAAAAGCTGGTAATCGTAAGATTATCGGCTTTTTTTATGTCTTTTCTGAAACCCCATTTAAACACGGTACATTAGGGGAAGCGAAATAAATAAATGACCAAATTGCGCAGGATTTTTTGTTCGCCTTTGAGGCGCAAAAATAGGCGTATAGTCGAACTATACAACTATTTTTGCAACAAAAAAGGTGGACAAAAAAATTGCTATGCCCTTTGGGTACAAGCAAGTTGGATGTTTATTTATTGCGAATCCCCTTAATATCTTTATTATTATGTTCCGTTTTATTCATTGCATGATCAACAACATGACTCCTTATTTTCAAGCCACTGTCTTTTTGAACAAGTTGTTTAATATTAGATATTGTTGACGATTGATTTAACCAACAATCAAAATCACTTTGTTGAATAATCACAGGCATACGATGATGAATTTCCTTTATTTGCTCATTACTTGATTTTGTCAAGATGGTACATGAACTGATTTTTTCTCCATTAGGTGAAATCCAATTTTCCCATAATCCTGCTAGCACAAAAATCGGGGTATCCGAGAGATAAAAGTAATGGGGTTGCTTTTGTTTATTACTCAAAGATTTCCATTCAAAATAACCATTAATAGGAATTAAACATCGCCTCGTTTTAAAAGCATTTTTATAGGCTGTTTTTTCTTCTACTGTTTCAGACCTTGCGTTACTCATTCGAAAACTATTGTTCTTTTCTCGACTCCAGCTGGGTATAAACCCCCAATGCATAGTTGTTAAAACTCTGGCAAAATTCTTCAAACCAAAAATCACATTGATGGATTGTCCAGGAGATGTATTGTAATTTGGTAACTGGTATCGCACTACCTGACTTAATGAAAATTGATCGAATAAATATTTTTCAGATGCATCCAGATAAAAACGACCACACATTATTATGTTCGATACTTTATTGTTGATTGACCGATATAAAGTCTTTTTCTATTCATTATCATGTGTTACACAGATAGCTATTTGATGATCCACATCAATTTCAACGTTGATATTAATTGGCTGACAACAGACATGACAATCTTCAATATAACGTTGTTGTTGCTCAGAACAATCAATGGTTAATTCAATCATTTCTCCACAATAGGGACATTGAATAGTTTGCTCTATTAATTCATACATTAATACTTCAACCTTTCAATTCTTGAATGCACTAATGAGAATAAAAGTATTTAACATTTTTTATGTAGTCTCCAGTTAGAACGAGCACGACAATAACTTCCCGTTCCTTATAATTCCCCCCCCTATTAATCCACGGGGATTTGCAGTGAAAATAATGACAACTGCCGTGGTTGCTCATTAAACACCATTGTTGATACTAAATTTGAAGCCTTTATTCCGATCAAACGTATTTTTCGTACCGATACTTCTGTTTGTTTAAGCAACTCCCTAGCCCCCCACATCATCACCTGTTGTTCGTTGATAGGCTCTTTAAAAGTTTGACTTCGAGTCACTTGTTCAAAGTTTGCATATTTTACTTTTATTGTGATGGTTCGTGCAAGCAAGTCTTTTTGTTTAAGTGACTCAGCAACTTCAGAAGACAATGCCTGTAGATATTTTTGAATGGCCTCTATGTTACCAATATCCGTTGCAAATGTTGTTTCTGACCCCAATGATTTCCGTGTTCGGTGACTCACAACTTCCCGATTATCAATACCTCGTGCCATTTGGTAATACACCAGTCCCATTTTACCAAAATATTGTTGTAGAGCAATTTTGGAATATTTTTTCAAATCTGCCCCCGTAAAAATATTAAGCTTATTCATTTTAGCCTCGGTCACCTTGCCAATACCATAAAATTTGCCAACAGGCAATGTTTCAGCAAACTGGGTTCCCTGAGCTGGCGTTACAACAAATAAACCATCAGGTTTACGATAATCAGAGGCTATTTTTGCTAAAAACTTATTGTACGATACTCCCGCAGAAGCAACGATTCCTGTTTGTTTTAATATCTCTCTTTTAATAGATTTTGCCAGTTTGGTTGCTGAATCAATAGAGGTCACGTCCAAATAGGCTTCATCCAGAGACAAAGGCTCAATACGTGTCGTGTGGTTACGAAATACTGCATGTATTTGTTGTGATACTTGTTTATACGCAGTGAATCGTGGAGGGACAAATATTGCATGAGGACAGCATTGATGAGCTTTTGCACATGACATGGCTGAATGGATTCCATACTGTCTTGCTTCATAACTACAAGTCGCAACAACGCCTCTACTATTGGGTTTACCACCCACAACCAGTGGTTTTCCTCGATATTCTGGAAAATCACGCTGTTCAACTGATGCATAGAAGGCATCCATATCAATGTGAATAATTTTTCGAGAAGACAGGAAGTTCATCATCTTAATGATTAGCCTAAAAAATGAATTGGATACAACCACATTATAGAAAACAAAAAGAAAACAATCAAGTGCAGAAAAAATAAATTTTAGACACAATCACCCAACAACCAAATAAATAATGCAACTGTTCAGGAGTAAAAATAATTTCATAAAAAATACAATAAATACGCCATAACTGTTCAGGTTTCCCCTATTTTTTCTTGGTATTTCCTTGAGGGATGAACGCAGAAATGAAGCAAAATAAAGGGGACCTGAATAGCAACTAACGAATGATCATTCTGACAGAATAATATAATCACAATCAGAAACACTGTTACGTTTTGTCAACGGGTTTTCAGTACAATACTTAATGTAATCAAGGTCAATATAACGATACATTAAATGAGCATCACGATGCAGAGGAATACCAAGTCGTTTGGTTTGTACAATATCTCTGGACTGAGTATGATCATCATTAATATAAAAAACAGCTTTGTCAAACTGACGTTGATCCCAATCATTAACCTTTAATGCCAAAGCCTGACAAAGCAAAGTTTGACCTTTACACAATTTTTCAATCGGCCTTATCTCATTGTCATGAGTTGGGTTCAACTTTTGCATCATAGACAACATTTCATCTGTTGCTTTAGGGTCATTTAATTCAGGATAAGCTGATTTTATCAAAACAGCGTCTCCAGTATTACCACAACTAATATTCAGTGAATCTTTTCCTCTGGCGTAATACATATAAATTGTACCAGGCGACATAAACATGGCTTCACGCTTCGGCGTACGGCCTAATGAAGAATGACTGGCTTTTTCATCGCAACAATAAGCCTCTGTCTCAATGATACGAGCACAAAGCCATTGCTTATTATAATAACGATGTATGATTTTCCCCAATAAGCCTTTTGCCACATCAATGGCTGACTGACTAAAAAAACAGGAAGATAACATCGACATAATTTTATTTTTAAATTTAAAAATATGATATTTAATGAACATGAGCAGAAATTTAACAGACGAAAAAAAAGCCCATCACTTAGGAGGGCTATTATGTCATATGCTATGAAAACCTTAACGGCATTTACTTATATTTCTTTAATAAAAAAATAATAAAAATTTGAATGCAGAAATCAGTCACAGAATGTTTGCAAGAAAGTCTCTATACTTTAGGGGAAGCGAAATAAATAAATATCCAAATTGCGCAGGATTTTTTGTTCGCCTTTGAGGCGAAAAAATAGGCGTATAGTCGAACTATACAACTATTTTTGCAACAAAAAAGGTGGACAAAAAAATAAGCAAGTTGGATGTTTATTTATTGCGAATCCCCTTATCTCAAGTATTGAAATTATTTCGTACCCGTCCCAAAGCATCCTGGCAATGTTAATTTTACTTGCCAAATATCCTCAATTGACTGTATATCATCAACACTTTCTATTTTGAAATTTTCAACAGCAAAGTGAACACTCTTATTATCTTGCACAAAATGCTGATAAATCGATTGGCGTTTTTGCTTATTTTTAGGTAATTGAAACAAGCTGTATAAAATAGCCCCCTGCAAATCAGGTAATTCTTGGATAACTTGTTCCAACATCATGAAACAATTTGGCATGGCATATTCAGTTACGCTGAGTAAAAAGTTCAACTGATGACGCTGACAATAATCTCTGATGACTAAATTTTGGATATGTTGAGGCGCACGATGCCCAAGAAATGGTCGACTACTGACATATCCCCTAAAACCATTATTCATCAGAAAAATCTCCTGGCAAACGGTAATTCATTCCAATTCTGGACATAGCTCGCAAGGTAATGGGCTGAAAAAATTCACCCAGTTTTTTATCGGCATAAGGGGTAAAAACTGATTTAAAACGACAATTCATTGACCAGCGAGTTTCTGTTTCCTGATTAACACAATTCCCATGTGGCAAATTCTGATTAAACAATAACACTTCACCATATTTAATGTCTATCCATAGCAATTTATCTTGCACTGACTGAAAAATAGCATCACTACTTTGCCCCTCAAATGATGGAAATTCCTGATGTAATTGTTCAATATGTTTTGCAGGCAAAATATACATTGATTTGGTTTCACGACAATCCACCAAAGGCAACCACACAACCATTTCAAAGGGAGAGTCTCCTGACCAAACATCGGCATGAATGGGTAGCAATGAACTGCTATCTTGGGGTAATTGAATGCTCAAATTAACCCGCCTTTGCATGGCTAATTCATTACCAACCAATGACTCAATGGCTTGCTGAGCCAATTGAAAATAATCAGGTCGCAACCAGCTCTTAGCATTCATTTGATTGATCACAGCCAAGCGAAATGTATTGAGCTGTTGTACTGTTATTTTATGATGGATTTGATTTAGAAATTCAATCGCGGGTAAGTCTGTCTCAATCTTCAAATGCTTTGATGCAACATTCACCACTAATTGCTGTATTTTATCTAATACTTCCATTGATGAAACAGGTAAAATGACATAGCCCTGAGTGATAAATTGATCAGCCAATTGGCTATCATAGGCATTGGTAAATTCATTTTCAAAAGGTGCTTTCAGTGAATTTTCCATCTTTAGGACCACCATTCCTGAATGGTCGATGCAATTGTGTCAGGTTGCAATGCAAAACTATCTAATAAACTATCTTGAGAACCATAGTCATCAGTAAATTGGTCAGGTAAAGACAGTCTTTTTACTTTCGGTGGATTGTCCATATTATCCATTAAACATTCAATCACCGCAGAACCTAACCCACCCATTTTAGTGTGTTCTTCGACTGTCACAATGGCATCAACTTGTGATGCTGCTTGTAAAATTGCTTTTTCATCCAATGGCTTAATGGTGTGAATGTTCATCACACCACAGGACAAACCATTGCTTTCCAATATTTTAGCCGCACTCAATGATCGATGCACCATAACCCCTGTGGCGATAATCAAAACATTGCCAAGAGGTTTCATCATGATTGCTTTGCCAATTTTGCACTCAACACCATCATTAGAAATGATGGGGTCATAACCTTTGGCAACTCGAATATAAACAGGTCCCTGCCAATCAATGGTTTGTTTCACCAAGCGTTGCATTTCATCTGCATCGGTTGGCACTAAAATCGTCATATTTGGAATGGCTCGCATTAATGCAATGTCTTCAATTGCCACATGAGTCGGTCCCAATGGGGCATATACCAAGCCACCACCATTGCCAATTAACCGAACAGACAAATTATGCAAACAAAGATCAACAATCACCTGCTCTAAACAACGTCGAGTCAAAAAAGTTGCAATGGTATTAACATAAGGGATAAACCCCTCCATTGCTATACCTGCTGACATGCCGATCACATGTTGTTCTGAAATTCCCTCCATAAAAAAACGTTCGGGCATCTCCTGCTTAAATTCATTGAGTGTTCCTGCACCCAAATCTGATCCTATAAAAACGACTTTATCATTGTCTTTGGCCAGTTCGTAAACTGTATTTAAACAAGCTTTTCTCATGATAATTCCTCGTACATTGCTTGAATTTGTTCAGTTTTCATTCCAGATTTATGATGCCAAGCAGGATTATTTTCTGCAAAACTCAAACCTTTGCCTTTGATGGTGTGACAAATAATGGCTTTGGGTTTTTTACAATTAAAATCCAATGATGCAAAACATTGTTTTAAGGCATCAACGTTGTGACCATCCACCTCACAAGTTTCAAAACCAAAACTTTGCCATTTGGGAATGAGCGGCTCTAAATCCAGTATTTCTTTGGTTGTCCCATAAGACTGTAATTTATTGTAGTCGATAATGGCAACCAAATTATCCAGTTGGTGATGCCCTGCTGATAATGCCGACTCCCACACAGCCCCTTCATTGATTTCTCCGTCCCCCATTACCACAAAAATATGGGAATTGAGCTGTTTGATTTTGGTGGCTAATGCCATACCAACACCAATCGCTAAGCCATGGCCCAAAGCACCTGTTGAGGCTTCAACACCAGGTACTTTTGATTCAGGATGACCTCCTAATAACGCACCTGTTTTACAAAACTGCTGGAGTTGTGATTTTTCAAAAAAACCTTTGTCTGCCAACAAAGTATACAACGCAAGACAACCATGACCTTTGCTTAAAATACAACGATCCCGTTGTGGCCAATCAGGTTGTTCGGCATCAAATTTTAATACGTCGTCATATAATACTCGCATGATTTCAATGAGTGACAAAGTTGCACCAGGATGACCTCTGCCTCCCCCTTCAATCGCAGAAATGGCTGATTTTCTAAGGTCTAAAGAACGCTGATCTAACGTTACTGAATTTTCACTGATCATATGGAAACCTTTGGTAAGTATTGAGTATTATGGATAATTGGTGTTTGGCTTTGTCGAGTTGCTGTTGTTTAATTTGCTGATATTTTTTATCTTTATAAATCCCCGCATGTCGCCGACGTTGCCAGTCATTTTGTTTAAATTCATTCAACAATATCAAGCACCAAATTAAACCATACAATGGATACAATAATTTTAAACGAGTTAAAAACTCACCATCAGATTGATATAAAGACAAACATTCTTGACAAAACCTTTGTTTAAATTGACTTGATAACTGCATTCCAGGATGCCATAAAAAGTCAGAAACCAACTTAACGGGGTCATCCCAACCAAAGTATTCAAAATCAATAAAATAAAGTTGTTGCTCATCACGAATGGCATTATGAAAACCAAAATCGGATGGACTGAGTATTTTGTGATTAATTTCTTTGCTAAACTCCAGTCCAGCCTGTTGATAACCTTTCACTGTCCATGATTTTATTTTTTCAAAAGCTGGCACCAGGTTTTGTTCAAAAAATGTTTTCAATTCAACACTTTGCTGACTGGCACCATCAAATGTTTTGAACCGATAACTAAACTGAGCAACCACCGCTTCAGCAGAAAAACAAGCGGCAGAGGCATCATTAATTCGACTCGAATGAGCATTGTGTCCCAATTGTTTTAAATGCATTAAAAAGCTGATCACCTCATTCAAATCAGCTTCATCAGGTACATCAACTACAACTCCGTCAAGCCAGCTATAAATAGCCACATTATTCAATTGATCTGCCGTAATTGGCTGAGGAATTCGTTGCTCTCCTTGATTGTATAAAAATTTTAACGCATTGAATTCAGTGCCTAAACGATCTCTAGGGGTGGCCCCTAGAACACATTTTTTTGTCCGAACAAAATCCTCAGACAACATCAGAGGAGCAAGAGGGGGATATGATTTTAAAGCATATTGATTACCATTATGACACGTCACTTGATAAATACAGCTATTCCCACCTTGATTAATCAATTGACATTCAATGTCTTGTCGGCCTAACAGCTTTGTTGCAATGTTTTTAATTTGTGAATTAGGAAAAGATGGCATTTTGAATATCATTCCAACAAGTCAGTGTTTTAAAATCACCTTCTAGCACTTTATTATTAGGTGAATATAAAATCTTTTGGGTTGCTTCGGGGAAATTTGAATCATTTAAAACGACAGTAAGATCATCAATAAAATAGTGACAATTTAATTGTTTAATCCGTTCTATTTTTTCATCTCGAGTTGTTTCAAAAAAAACATGTGACTCTTTTAAAGCAAACTCAGTTGCCTTAAAAAAATTATTTTGTTGCATCCAACTTTTTGAGGCATCTCGTAAATTAATTTTGGCTTCATCAAAATGTCCAAAACAAGTTTTATGACTGACAATATAAACACACGCCTGCTGACGCCGACATTCCATGAAAAACTGACCTACATCAGGCATCAAACGAGCCTGCTTCATGTATTTTCCATAAACCTGACCTTGTAATTTTTGCCAAAGTTGGTCGCCATTGGTTTGTTTTAATAAGGCCACTTTTACTTCTGCTTTATTTTTCGGCAGGGTTTGGTTAAGCAGTTTCAACTCATTAGCTACGATTACAAATAGTTCATCATAATCCGCAATGGTGTTATCGAAATCGATGCCAATGACAGGACCTAAATTATTCACCGTAGTGGATAAATTGTCATTAAAGCCGACAGATTTATCCCGCAAGGGGATAAGTTTTGTTCGAGCAGGCGAGCTGCTCAGCTCAGGTTTAATCACCTAAGTATTTAAACCAGTCTTTGGTTGCATCACCAATGCTACTTTCATTCCACACCACCGCTTGTTTCCAGTAATCAATATTATCTAACATAATACCAACACCGTCTTCAAAAGAGATGCTGATTTGCCATTTTAGCTTTTGTTTTATTTGAGTAATATCCGCATAAGTGCAATCGGGTTCACCTGGCCGTTTGGGAATATGAATCACATCACCACCCAACAATTCCACCAAACGATTGATGCTAAAAGTGTCATCTGAACCCACATTCATGATTTCCCCATCCAATGCAGATTCAGCCGACATGACAAAGGCATTAACCACATCAGTAACAAAAGTAAAATCACGACTTTGTTTACCATCACCCACAATGGTGTAGGGTTTATTTGCCAGTTTTTGTGCTAAAAACACCCCAAAAACAGCACCATAAGTCCCAGAGGTTCTTGATCGTGGACCATACACATTGAATAAACGCAATGAAACACAAGGTAATTTGTACACCTGGTTCCAGTGTATGACATATTGTTCAGCCACATTTTTTGTTAATGCATACGGATATTGCGGGCGAATATCGGCAGTTTCTGCGGTAGGATAGTTATCTGGAATGCCATAACAAGATGATGATGCGGCATACACCAGTTTTTTAACTTGCGCTTTGGTTGCTGCTTGTAACACAGAAACAGTTCCGTCCACATTGGAACGATGATAATCCATTGGGTTTTGAATAGATGGCACAATATCGGCTAAAGACGCCAAATGAAATACCCAATCCACATCTTTGAAATATTCTGATATATCATCACAAATATCCACTTCATGACACTGTAATTTTTCATGATGCATGACATGAGATAAATTTTCAGGACGACCTGTGGAGTAGTTGTCCAATACAACCACTTCATGACCGTCATTCAATAATCGATCAACCATGTGGCTACCAATAAATCCTGCGCCACCTGTTACAAGAGTCTTCATCTAATAAATTTCCTAAATAAAATTAACGTGATTAATGCGGTTTTCTTTTAAATCAAATAAATAACGATTGATGTCATCCATTCGACAATTTTTACGGCAATCCTTAATATCCAATTGGTTTAAAACAAAATCAAAATTTTCCTTTCTTTTTTCACCATGCCACAACTTCTCAAAACTTTGCTCATTGAGATTGCCATAATTAAATTTACCATCCAATAAATAGGCGCTACAACCATACAAACTACCATCTGCCATTACATAAGCCCAAAAAAATGGCGTTGCATTGCATTTATTATAACGAGTTTGTGGGTCTTCAATGTGTTTTTGCATGGTATGGCTACGGAATACCACATTAAATTGATCTGTTTGATATTTTTTGAGTTGTTGCTCTAACGACAAATAATCTTCGTAGTTAATATTTTCATAACGATGGGTGTCACTGGATAAATGCTGTGAATAGGGTTTAACCACCAAATAATCAAGACCAAGTTCGTCACGACAAAGTTTTGCCAAAGTGTCCATTTCATCGGCATTCTCTGGTAATAACAAAGACTGTACACCCAATGTACAAGAAAGGTTATTTGCTTTTTTAAACTCAACGGCTTTTTTCAAGTTTGCCATCACCTTATCAAAATCACCTGCTTTACTTTGGTGAATTTTTTGATAGGTTTCAGCCATTCCCGCATTCAGTGAAACTTTGATCCATTTTGTTTTATTTAGGGATTGTTGGATAAACTTGTCATTCATCACCGTTGCATTGGTGGTAAATGCCACATCAATTCCTGAGTCATGTGTCAATTTTACTATTTCATTGATTTTTGTATGCAATAAAGGCTCGCCCTCACCTGCATACATGATACTTTTAACGCCCAGTCTTCCCATTTCTGGCAAACGATGACGCAACATTCCTATATCCAAACGAATTGACTGGTAACCAATATAATCAACCGCACAAAATACACAACGGTGATTACATGCACCAACAGGCGAAATTTCCATATAGATGGGATAAACATGTTTGGCTTTTTCCCAATCTTCTTTAACACCTAAAAACTGCCCGACTCGCTCAGGGTGATAAATCAACTTATGTGTATCAATTTTAAACTTATCTGCCATAAATAGCCTCCTAACTTTATTCTACGGCATTATGCAGTGAAACATTAGGATAATCCTAAAAAAATCAACTAAAATAATTTGAATAAAGCAATTGAAGAATTGCCAATTAAAAACTATAAATTTAAAGTGGTATTAATAAATCAAACTCAATCTTAAAGTAATAAAAATGAAAATAAATGAACCCGTCACTCAAGTCGAACAATTCATGCAAGAAGGCAGTACGCTTGTATCAAAAACTGATTTAAAAGGCATTATTACTTGGGTTCTCTCTCAATTCAATGTGCTATGTAGCAAGAATAACCATACTGAGAATATTTACTCCAAAATTGTTCCCACCTAAATTTTGTTGTATGTATACTGCGCAAAGTTAATACAACTGAAGCACCAAGATCTTTCCATCTAGCTGCACCTTTACACATTCTATTTTTCACTATTACTTTACACGCAGCTTCGGTAACACCAGAGCCAATAGCGTAATTCTTATCTACATTTTTATAATAACTCATTCGTTCTTTTTGATTTGTAAAATAAGTGATCACTGTTTTCAATTCTTCTCGATTACTTTTTATCATCTGTTGATGCTCTTCAAATTCAGTGATCTGTTTTAATATTCTAGAAGCACTTCCCATTTTGTGTTTTAGATTGTGACAAACATCATCAAGCCACTTATACTTCTCATTTTGCTGTTTCTTTTTTGGATACATTGCTTTTGCTGCCTTGGCTAAATATTCGGAAGCATGCCAGAAATCTACAGTCAAAATATCACAATACTTTTTGAGAAATGTCCAGTTACTGTGCGCTCCATCTGCAAGACCTATTATAGGTATCTTGGGGTATAAATTAATAACTCTACTGACTTCCGTACCAAACTTATTTAAAAATATTTCCTTTCCATACTCTGGGGCGGCGGCAGTATAAATCGTATGCATTCTATTTCCTACGCTATCAAAAAAAGCAATAGTTCCACACATGGTTTCTCGCCATCCAGATTCCATCATATTTAAACAGGTTCCGTCTAGTCCAACAGAAATTGAAGTGACAGGTTTTGTAAAGTCAGGAAGCGTATAACTCCAACTCTCTTCTTTTGCTAAAGCGATTGTTCCAACTAGATCGGTTAAGTTTTTAATAAAAGATAAAGCAACGGTTCGACCATGATTATCAGATAAATCACGTTGCACTCCTGGTGCTGCATCACAACTGTATTTTGAACTTATCATTTTAGCAAATTTAGGAGTTGCGGTTCCTATAACTTTGCTGTTTTCCTCCAGTGGAATATACGTTTTACCACCTTTTGATGATTGATAAACATGACGATCAACAACGATTGCTCCGTATGGTGTCTGATACTCTTTTTCTAGCTTTCCTTTTGTCGTCAAATTGGTTTCACCAATAGTAATAGGACTACCATCTGTATCAAAATATTCAAGCAATTCTATACTTGATAATGAGCCAACTTCATTAAGACATTCTTGAAGATGTTCTTCTGCTTTTAACATATTGTCTTTATATAAAACTGTCGTCTGAATAGTGAATGATTCTTCATTTGATGAAATAATTTTTGCTTCCATACAAAATTCCTTTTTTATTATTTTTTGTATGGGTTTTATAATTAAATATTTAATATATTGCAATACTTTTTAACATTATATTAAGAGAGAACCCTATTACTTATGCCAACTCTGATTTTATAAAAATCAGTGGATTTTCAGAAGATGAATTACTCCATAAAAATCACAATTTGGTCAGACACCCTGACATGCCAGCAGAAGCATTTGATGATTTATGGACAACGATAAAACAAGGACGACCTTGGGTAGGTTATGTCAAAAATAGAACCAAATCAGGTGATTATTATTGGGTTGAAGCCAATGTTTCACCTGTTATTAAAAATGGAAGGATTACTGAATATTTATCGGTAAGAGCAAAACCTGAATATGACAAAATAATTGCGTCAGAAAAACTCTATGCCAATATCCGTAATAGAACAGCGACGCTAACGCCATCATTTTGGCAAAAAATACTCAATAAATGGCGTGATATAAAAATAAAAACAAAAGCACTAACTTACGCTTCCATTACGATAATATCTAGCCTATTAGCAATAAATGCAGGCCTAGACAATAATACAAATATCATGATTTGGAGTTTTGGAGTTTTAGGCCTATCCATCTTAATGAATTTAATTTTAACCTTCAAAACAGTGCTTAATCCTTTATCAAAAATTGATGACGTGCTGCGAAATATTTTGGAAGGTAATTTTAGTGACCAAGTTGATATTATTCGCAATGATGAAATAGGTAGACTAAACCAAGCATTAAAGATGACTCAAACCAATCAACGAGGAGAGCTTAAATCATCAAAAGAAAAAGCGGATAGCACATTACGAGTACAACAAGGGTTAGATAAGGTTTCTACCAGCGTCATGATCGCTGATACATCCAACAATATTATTTACATGAATGAAAACACCGTTTCCATGTTTAATGAAGCAGAACAAGATATTCAACAAGACTTACCCCATTTCAAAGTTGATGAATTATTAGGGGCGAACATGGATATTTTTCATAAAACCCCAGCACATCAACAGATGCTAATCAACAACTTGCAGTCATCTTACAAAGCGACGATCACCGTCGGAAGTAGAACATTTGATTTAATGGCAAACCCTATTCTTAATACTGAGAATGATCGACAAGGAACAGTTGTTGAATGGATTGATCGTACTGCAGAAGTCAAAGTTGAAAAAGAAATTGATCAAATTGTCAACGATGCTCAAAATGGCAATCTGTCATCAAGAATTGAATTACAAGACAAGGAAGGTTTTGTCAAACAATTATCCGTTGGCATCAATCAATTACTGGAAGTGCTTGGAAACTGCTTTGATGATATCTCCAGTACCTTGAATTATGTTTCAACAGGCAACTTAAAACAAAAAATGACCAAACAATATGAAGGCCAATTTGCCGACATAAAACTCAGCCTAAATACCACCATTGATAAGCTTGAAGAAGTCATCAGCCAAGTCAATATTGCGGGAAACTCTATCAACACTGCCAATCAGGAAATTTCTGCAGGCAATGAGAATTTATCATCCAGAGTTGAAGAACAAGGTGCCAGCCTGGAAGAAACAGCGTCATCCATGGAAGAATTAACGTCAACGGTGCATGACACTGCAACCAACGCTCAACAAGCCAATCAAATGGCAACAGGCACCTCAGAAGTCGCCACGGATGGACAAAAAGTGGTTACACAAGCCATTAATGCGATGAATGAGATCAAAGACAGCAGTGGTAAAATTGTAGATATTATATCGGTCATTAATGAAATTGCATTTCAAACCAATTTATTGGCATTAAATGCGTCGGTTGAAGCCGCTCGTGCGGGAGAACAAGGCAGAGGTTTTGCCGTCGTCGCCTCTGAAGTCAGAAACTTGGCCATGCGTAGCGCAGAAGCCTCAAAAGAAATTAAAGAGCTGATTAGTGACAGCGTAGAAAAAGTTAATATTGGTAGTTCATTGGTCATTGAATCAGGCAATACTTTGGAAAACATTGTTGTTTCAGTTGAACAGGTGGGAACTATTATTGCTGAAATCAATGCTGCCAGTCAGGAACAGTCAGTCAGTATTGATGAAATTAATAAAGCAATTTCTCAAATTGATAATATCACTCAGCAAAATGCAGCATTAGCAGAGCAAACTTCATCGGCCAGTGAATCCGCAATGAACAGCTCGAATGAAATGATGGAACTATTAAGTTTCTTTTCAATCAACAGTGAAATAAAAACTAAAAAAGTAAAAACAGATCATTCAGCACAAAACAAAAAACAAGCAATAAGACCCAAACCAACCGAAAAAAGTAAACCATCTCCGCAATTTTCACCCAAAAGTTCTGTGGTAAAAAAGAAAATAACACCAATCAAGCCATCTAAACCTAAATTCACCCCAAAACCAGCTAAATCACCTCGACACGAACCAAAAACCAAACCAAAGTCAGTCTCATCAAAAAATGTGGTCATTGATGATGACGATGATGACTGGGTAGAATTTTAGAAAACCCTTGCTTCTCTCCTCGCTCTCCAGCGAGGAAATATGTCATACACCATTAGGAAAGAATCAAAATCAACCTTTACATTTACTCGATATTTTACCCACAGTCTTCGTTACTCAAACAGTTGCATAGTTCGGCTATGCGCTGTTTTCGTACTTTTCCTGCGAATAAAATTCCTTCGCAAATTGTAAAGGTTATTTTTGAATCGTCCCTCATTAATTTTCAATGTGCTTAAAATTATTCAATTTCTAGGAGGCTGTCCGAAAATGTAGGTTTTCGTCAGAACAAGGCAAAATTTGGCGAAAAAGCACAGTTTACTGGTGTAAATGAGCATTTTGAGCCGAATTTTAGTGAGCTT
>Ga0233445_1000792_pt1 | contig 29201 bp, 31 predicted proteins | sample SI_124_October20_5_FD_182779 | JGI IMG/M metagenome (GOLD analysis project Ga0233445, IMG submission 182779) | Seawater microbial communities from Saanich Inlet, British Columbia, Canada - SI_124_October2016_100_MG | ecosystem: Environmental > Aquatic > Marine > Inlet | place: Canada: British...
TAATGATTTGGCATATGAAGTAGATAATAACCAATCCCATCCCTCAAATGTTTGATATGTTAAAGCACTTCCATTCAATACTACATTTTGTTTTTTGGCTTTAAACTTAAATCCTTGACCATATGTGAGAGAACCTTTTCTGAAATCATTAGTAAAATTAAAATTACCATCGTGTCTTTTTCTACCATCAAATGAAGTTGCAGTATAAACACTATTGAAAGATGTTATCCACTTTTCTTCACCTTGTGTAGAACGAATAGCATAGTTTACTTGTTGTGGTGTAGATGAAATATCTTCTCCACCACCTTCATCCTTACTAAATTGTTCACTAACATTTTCTGCAAGTACTGATGATAATAACTCTTCCGCAACTTTAACTGCACAAGGAAACAAATCTTCGAAATCTTGATAAACTTTTTGTGCCCAATCTTCTATGGCATATATTGGTGCATTAGTTGTTGGGTCTATTTTTATTATTGTTAACGCTTCTTCTAATGTAAAAAACTTAGTACGATTGTAATAAGTTACTGTGAACCCTTTATCATTTCCTGCAATTGAATAATTACTACGAACTACAGTTTGTTGACACGGGTCTATATAAGAATAAAAAAAAGATTGGGCAGAAACACTACTCCACAATAAAAAAATTAATATTAGTTTCTGCCACATCCATTTTACCAACCCCTACGGTCAATTGCTTTTATAACATTGACTACGGCTGTCTCCATAGCTTTATTTGATGCGGAACTTAAAGAAGATTGATTCCAAGCCATATTAGGATTCATAAGAAATCCTCTACCTACGGTTGAAGCTCTTCCTTGACCACTACCAACAACATACTGTGTATTCTCATTGTTAATCAACTTAACCTGAATACCAACTATTGTTTCATTGATAGTCTCCACCTTACCAGCTTTTATTTCTTCTTTTAGATTGACAGCAAAATCATAAATGGTTACATAACCAGAATACTTTGCCGTTGTGATTTTAGCCTTATTAGCTTTCAAATCATTTCTGATAGCTAACTGCATATCTCTGTCGGCTTCAATCATATTAAATCTACCGATATAAGATACAACGTTCTGAAGTTCTTGTGTTAGACCGAAAGCAACTCTCTTCTCTGCTAGTTCAGGATATCGTTCTTCCATATCTTTATTAGCTCTTACTTCAAGTATTTTTAATCCATCTACTTTAGTTACGACAACTTCATCCATTGATTTTTCTTTTTCATACTCACCTACATATTGTTCTGTTTGAACGGAAGCCGCACACCCAATTATTTGGGACATTACGAATCCTAAAACAACAAACAATACAAAACGATAATTGTTTTTCATTGTTATCTCCTATTTAAAATCTGCTAAAGGGTCTTTAAGTAGTTCTTCTAACTTCTTAATTTCTCTTTTCAAACCTTTGATTTCATTGGTTAAGTTAGCTACATCTTTATCATAAGATTTAACTTTAGGTGTTTTTAAGTTATCAAGTTTATCACGAAGATACTTGATGTCTTCATCATATGAATCAAGTTTAGAAGTTACCAATTCTATATCACTTGCATCTGCAAATCCTGTTACTATTTCTTCTAATCCATCAATACGACCAGTAAACGAATACCAACCTGCTATTCCTGTGGATAGAACCGTTACAAGAGCTATGATATTTTGGATTGATAATCCAAACTTTTTATTCTTCATCTCTTCTACAGCGGATTCTGCATCCACTACTTTATTTTTCGCCATTTTACAACTCCAGGTTTATTGTTAATCTAATTGTGTTACTCAACGGTAACGTCTTGTCTCCATAAATATAACTCATACCAACAATATACTTGTCATATTTAAAATCTAATCCAAATGTGGGATAAGTTAATTCGTGCATATCATCCATATAATATCCAACTTTTCCCCACAACATATTTTTATAATTATAACTTGTTCCAACACCAAATGTTTGATGTTTTTCCATTTTATTAAATTGACCATAAAACATAAAATCTTTATATGGATATGTTCCAGCCACATTTACACTTGTGGGTAGTTCTGATTTATAACTACCGAACTTAGGTGCAAATCCAAAGTTACGAACCATAACATCTAAATCTAAATCTTTATACACTTTAGGAAAATAACCACCAACTCCAAATACTAAACCGTTTGCTTTTTGAGTATGTAAGTCGTGTGTTATTAGTTTTACATCTAACCCTAAGTTATATTTACTAACCTTACGTGCATAACTAAAACCATATACTGCACTTAATGGTGTGAATTGTCCTTCTATAATTCCACTTTCATTTGTTTGATTTTGTTCTCCATAATTAAAGAACATAATATTAACTCCAAATGGGCCTCTATCAATATTTAAGAAATTATAACTCATATCATCTACAATATTAGTCATCCAATTTACTCTACTAAAACTGAAATGGTCTTTATCAAAAAGATTACGGGCTGGGTTCATCATTGGTAACATTACATTACCAATAGAACTTACTTGAGCAGTTGGTGCTAAGGTTAATATTCTATTTGCTTGTGCGAATATACTACTAAAAAGTAGTAATGTCAATAGTATTTTTTTCATTATTTCACCACCGTAAATTTATTAGCTTTAATTCTATTATCTGTTTGCATTACAAAGATATAAACTCCTGGTTCTAATTTTTGATGATTTTCATACACACTCACATCAGGCAACCAAACCGTTGGTTCATTTGTAAAATCAAATGTATGTAATCCAGTCAACACGTGTTCATTTAAAAGTGTTCCTATTCTTTGTCCAATAGAATTTAAAATATATAATTGAACATCTTTTGGTTCATCTAAAAAGAATTGAAATTTAGTATTCTCTATAAATGGGTTTGGATAGTTATATGTTATTGCTTCTTCATCTGGTTTTCCACCACCAAATGCCCAATACTTATTCCATACCCATACTTCACCATCACTCTTACTCATAGTTAAGTCTCTACCTGCAGGTGTTCCAGCTGCGTGCTTACCAATAAAATTTATTGGAGCTTGTGTCCACTCAGTATCAGGAAACGCTGCTTCAAATACTAAATTTAATCCTACAATCTCTTTATCAATCCAATATCTTTCTGGTGCATTACTTGGTGAATAATCTACACCACCAAACGAAACCCTTTGCCAATTATTTACGGGTTCGTGAACATTTACATATGTCATCCACGGGCCTGGTAAAATATCTGTTTTCATATCTATAAAATGTAATACCGTTGTATCAAACTCAACTTCAAATTCAAAACCAGATATAAGAACTCCCGCTCTCGGTGTAATAGTTAACGGAACTTCTATCTGATTACCTGATTGAACTCTAACTGTAGAATCAGCGGGTAAAGAAAGAATAACGTCAACATTCTTAGATTTACTTAATATTCCTGGTGTATTATCTCCTATATTAATTTTTTGATTCCAGTTAGCTGGTGCATTACCTACCGCCCCCCACCGATAATATGTTGTGGTATTAGTTTGTGTCTGATATGCATCACTACCAACTTTTGTACCTGTAGTGTTTATATCACCTGTAAAGAAATATGATAAACTATCAATCGTGTAATCTGGATTTACATCATTTGTTACTTTATCTGCGTGCCACGTAGAAGTTCCAGCTCCAACATTATAATGTATCGTGTCTAATCCAGTTATAACATCATCCATCAATGGATTTAAAGTTTCTATAGGGTTATATGTTAAAGCTTGAGCTTGATTAAAATCTCCATCTTCAAATACTGTAAACTCATATTTTTGTAGTCTTGATTGTCCATTTAAAGTTTGATAATATCCACGAGCTGTTGGTGTTCCAGCTACGTGAAACGTATCTATTGTAGACCAATCCTCATAAGAGTTTCCATTATGGTGTGTATAGTTATTCATTATTCCTGATACATAACTCCATAATATATAAGTGTCGTTTAACTGAAATAAATCATCTCCGTCAACATCACCAATAAAGTATTCAATAGAATTTAATGTGTCTATTCTACCACCACCACTATTATAATTGTGATGTTTACCTGATTGGAAGTTAAATGACATTATAGCATCGGTTACATTTGTAATTTGATTTCTATCTAATTCAAGTTGAACGTGGTTTTCAATATCATCACTTGCATCAGGAGGCCAAAATGACATTCGGTATCCATTGTTTCTTGGTAACTGTATATTATAATATCCATTAGAATCTGTATAAGTTGAATCATAATAAGATATACCAAGAAATCCCTCTGCGGGCACTACTTGGTCTGCTATTGTTGTTTTTTTAAGATAAAAATATCCTGGAGCTCCTGATTGATAATTACCAATAACGTCATCGGTAGTATTAGTTTCTGTTGTTGTAGTAGCATCTGTAATTGATTCTATGTTATACCAATTAGAATAAGAATGTGGATTACTTTGGTCTAATTCAAATTTTATTTTCCAATATGGATATGTGTTGTCTGTTGCTGTAGTGAATGCTGCTGCAACGGCTCTACCTTTACCTTGAACATATCTTAAATAACCCTCTACATCTACTAACTTTGGATGTAATGTAATATCACCACGTGCACCACCTATACCAACTCCATCTTGTCCTGTGTTACCATCTATATAAATTTGATATGTAGTTAGATAATTTCCATTTGTTACATAAGTATAATATCCAGTTCCAGCTAAATATTTAGTTGCTACTCTAAATGATTTAGCAGAAAAATTATCTACAACATCTTTTATTCTAAAATGTAATTTTAATAATTCTGTTTGAGTAGAATCTCCATTACCAAATGTGTGCGTATTTCCATTATGAGAAACCATTGTGATTCTTAACCAATCATATCGAGCATCTGTAATAGATTTTGAAGTATCTTGTGTTCCACCTGCGGCTAATGAATCAGCATATCCTACATCAGCATACCTAACAACTTCGTAAGAGTAATGTGCAACTGCTGCACTATCTCCTTCAGTCCAACCATTTATATATGCACCTTTCTCTACGTGGGTTGAATCGTGAGTCCAATCTATTAAATCATTATCAAATACTAAATCTAAACGAAAAGCAGTTACATCGGCATCGTTGTCATCAAGTGTAACAGCAATTGTCATTACTGAATCTCTCCAAGCATCAAAGTTATTATTCTTATACGCAACACCTCTAGTCTTACTTTTATAAGTACCGTTAGTTGGATTAGCTAAACCAGTAGTATCATCTGCTAAAAATCCTCTTAGCTTAAAATTTTCTTGTGCTCCCCACCAATACTTTGGTGTGTTATACTCCCTTGATTGCATAAGTCTAATTATTGGTGTCTGAGTATATACGAAACTCATCACCATCAAGAGGCTTAATAAAAATTTACGCAATGTAAATCTCCTCGTTATGTTCTAAGTTAAGTAACCTTTTAGAATAAAAAGGGTTTTGATTTATTCCTTACATATAAATATTATATATATAAGTTATAATTAGTTTATTGGATGTATTAATTTGTATTAATTTGTGTCGAATTTCACAACAAAATTACTTATAAATCAAACCTAATAGTGAATGCCATGTCATATTTTTTTGATTTTTTTATTGGTTTGGCAAGTTTTGAAACTGCTAATAAATCATCATTATCGTTATATAACCCTATCGTAGTTACATAAGTATGAAAATCTGAATGTGATACAAAATTTTCTAACTTAAATGTAGGTTTTATTAAAGTATTTTCTTGATACTCTTCATATTTTGTATAATGACCAATTGCAGGATATGCACTTGAAGTTTTTTCTAATCCCTGTCTAACTTCTGGAAAATATTCTAAATTAGAACCTACCCAATCAGAACCAGAACCTTCAAAAGTTGCACTTTTATTTGTTGGGGTGTTAAATTCATTTTTCTTTGCTATGACTAAATATTCGTGTTCGTATATTGTTTGAGAATTTTCAAATTCTAATTCCCAACCATCAGAACCAGAACCTAAACCCACTTCATTATAACTACCTGTATCTGTTATACAAACTAATCCATGTTGATAAAAAACATTTCCAACTAAACTACCACTATTATTACTGTCGGGAGTTCCTGCTGCATAACTTGAACTAAATGCAGTATCGTACATATTGCCATAACCATCATCAACCAACACAAGTGTTTGTGATGTACTATTATCAAGTATTCTTACACTACCTGGATATATCTCTTCTCCAAAAAATTTACGGGGAACATTAAATACTTGTACTGAATCGTGTAATTGTCGTCTACGAGGTGTAGAAAGAGTTGTTTCATTAGGTCTTGGCCAAGCAAGTTCTAAATCATCAAAAGTTTTATCGGGTTGTGGACAGTTTGCAGACCATGGATTAGGTGTTTCTTCACCTTTTACATATAAGTGATGAATTGATCTCCATATTGGTTTATGATACCAAGTACCAACACTATACCATTCATCTTTTCCGTGTCCTAAAGATTTAGATTCTTCACTAAATGCACCAATTGATTGTGAGGCCGCACTGGCAGAGTTAAACCCCAACAAACTTCCACTATGTCCTTCAAGAACAAAGACACCACTTCCAGAATCTACTTCTGTAAAGGAATATGCCTTATGAACCTTAAAGGGTGTGAATTTATAATCCCCAACACCAAGGTTCTTAAACATCCTGTATCTCCCTTAGAAGTCTAATCTGACTTTTACTGTTGCTTCTCTTGAGGGTGTTTTTAAGAATGGTTTGGAAAGTTTAGCGACTGCTAATAATTCATCTGTACCATTATACAAACCAACTGTAGTTACATAAGAACGAGGATCGGTTAAGAAATTAGGATTAGTTAAATCTCCATTACTTCCTGTAAAATATGTTGGATTTTGACTATAATTAAACATATTGTTTTTAACTCTACAGAAATAATGAGTTGATTTAATTTCTTCTTCACGTCTTGCTTGAAAATATCCCGTACCAGATGAATCTGATTTAAATGCTTTAAACAACTTACTATGATTAAAGTCATCCGCGTTATCTGAATATGCAGTTCCTAAACTTACACCACTTACCGTGCCTGCGGCTTCTGCTGGTGCATCATCTAAGAGTTTTCTATCAAGATAAATCACACCTAAATATGGATAGAATCTACCATAATATTTCTTAGTAGTTCCAGTACTATATCGGTATGCGGATGCTCCACCTTGAATTGAACCAGACACTACATTAAAATATGTAGATGCCTTTCCAGTTTCAGGGTTTGTAGTTGCATCACTATCATCAATTAGGCTTAATCCTTCAGCACCAGCTGGCGTTCGTAAATCTATTTGCCAGTTACCTGGATCCATTTTCTCTCTCATTCGGGCTCTTGCCACACTAAGAAAATATCCATCAGTAGAACTTGATTCTGCTCCCGTTGCCCCAATTTTAAAATATGTTTGGGATGGGGGAAGTATCAGATTCTTAAATTGTCTATAAATTGCCTGACTTGGATTATTACCTGATTGAGCATTCTTTGAACCACTTCCTGCGAAGTGTCCGTAAGCAATACTAAATTGTACCTCTGATGTAGTTGAAGATGTTACTTCGTTGTGAATATCTAAATAATATTCACCACTGCTTCCACTTTGTAAGGATGATGTAAACATCCCTGCTGTTGTGGATGTAGCATCTAATTTAATTGCTCCACCAGACCACATTCCAGTAGATACCGTTGATGTTGTTTCTTGTACATCACTTTGGCCGTCGAATTCAACAAATACTGCCATTTTTAACTCCTGTTATAATAATTTAATTTTTTTGTCATTACCCTACTCAATATTTACTATCTCTCTACTGGGTTTCTTGGCCCGGTCGTTTTACCAATTCCTTTACTTGATAATTTTGCCATAAGTGCTGCTGCTTTCTTTTTCGCTGCTGCTGCGGCGGCGGCTGCGGCTAATGCGGATGTTGTGGCTGCAGTTGCTACCGATGGGGATGCCTTTTTCTTTTTCTTTGGTGCAGGATCCTTACCTAGTCCTAGGTTTAGGTTGCCTAAATTACCCAAATTACCTAAATTAGCTAAATTCGATATTCCACCCGATCCAGCTAACTTCTTTAATGCGTCTGTATCTATCATATCCCTTATTTCCTTTATGTTGGAAGGTAGGGGTGGCTCCACTTCATCCATTATATCTGGAATATCCAGTATTTTTTCTTCTTCTATTAAGTCAAGTTTTTCTATAATTTTTTCTTCTTTTATTATTTCTATAAGTTCCTCTGGTACTTGATTTGGGTTAAAGGTTTCTACAATTTGTCCACTTTCACTTAATGTAACCGCCCCACTATTACTCTGTATTGGTGCGTGTCTCCTACCCGCCTTAATTTTTAATTTAACTTTTGTTTCTTTACCAGTTTTTGAACCTTGTAAAGTTACATATACTTCTCTTTCAACAAAAGAATTTTTATCTGTTGGAACATTGGGTTTAAGAAATATTCCTATTTTTCTTCCTTGTTTTACTGATAATGGCATTTTATTATTGTCCTCCTAAGTAGGCCTTTTCTCGGATCGTACATACGGTGATGCTATCGTATCTCCTTCAACAAATATATCAACAAAAGAATCATCACTCAAAGTTATTGTATAGTTTTCATTTCCACCTAAATTTAATGTTTCGGGTGAAAGAACTATATTTGATAATGCACCTTCTAAATTTAATACATCGGGCAATCCAGTAATTTCTTGCTCAAATCTACTCTGATTTATTTCACTTGTTAAAAGTGTTTTCATAGTAGAACTTGTTCCATCTTCTGTAGCTGCCGCTGTTCTTGTAAATGCCTCTAATACAGGCATTCCTAAAATAGAAGAATCAAAATAATCAGGACCCCGTGTATCAGTAACATTAAACATAGAATAATCCACTCCATCATCAGATAGTGCAAATTTAACTATATTTAAATTGTCACCTTTAGATAAAAGTTGTCTACCTCTATCAGTTAATACGGCGTCTACAAATATTGCTTGGGATTTATCTAAAAAACTCATATATTATTAACTCGCTGACGTTACTGTTACAGTTATACTGGCTGTTGCACCACTTGTTCTACCTCTAACTATCAATGTAGTTTTAGCGGGTGAAATCGTGGAACTAATTGCCTTACACTTAATATTAATAGTATCTCCCTTTTCCCTGGTAGTAATAGTTTGAGAACTTCTAAATTTTGTTCTTGACTCACTATTAAATCCACCTGAATCCGTTTCGTCACCATTAAGATATAAGAATGCTACATTGGTATTCAATAAAGTATAAGAATACGTTTCCGCCTGTTTTAAATTTTCAGTTGTTGGATTTATAGTAACTGCTGTTCTTGTTCCTCTACCATCATTACCTGTTTGGTTAAATGATAATGAAATACCATTATTTACTTGGTCTTCTATACCACTCAAATATGCCATTTGAGTTGGGTCTGGTGAACCTTGTAAATGTGTAGTATCTGCAAGAATTTTAAACTTCATAACTGACGCTTCGTTAGTTACAGCCTCCAAAATTGGCATATTTTCCAATACTGCCCCATAATAATCTGAACCAGATGGGTGTCCTGGATTCCATAAGGTATAATCTATTTCATCATCACCTAATGCGAATTTTGTTATATTGAAGCTACCATCACCCTTAGCTAACAACTCACGACCTTTTGTTGTTAGAATAGCATCTAATACTTGTGTTGTTTTGTTTAAATATCCCATATATTAATTCCTGATTTTACTGTTTATTTCCATAGAAATACTTGAATTGTCTACGTGAAACCGTTTATTAAAAGTTAATCCTTCAAGTATAAATATTAAGTTTTTAATTAAGTTAGTCATCTTTTGCAATATCCAATGTATCTGCTCCAGTATCTAATTCAGTTGTTAATTTAACATTTGCCGAATCAAAAGTAGTGGCAACATATGGATTGGTTAATACCATAGTAACTGCATCATAGACAATTTGACCACTTAAATCCTTAGAAGGTAGTGCAGTTTCTTTAGTATTTCTACATCCTACAAATTGTAATCGTTCTAATGCTAAAACATCATCCGCCTGATTTTCATAACTTGATGAATTAAACGATACTCCACTTGCACTTCCTTGTAAAAAATGTTCTTTAGTACTATAAGTAAATACTTTCTTTTTATTAAATTTAGATGTTCTCTGTTCGTCAATCATAGCAATACTTTCAGTAAATATTGAACTAACACCACCTTGACTCACATAACTTCCTGAAAAATCGCTTCCATAACCTCTTGTCATATGTCCAAAACTCATTATTGAACCAAAATGACTTGCCTTTCTCTCTATATAATCCTCATAATATTTTAATTCGGCTAAATTATCACCACTCAATATTCCCATATATTCTATTTCATTCTCTATTACGGGATTTTCCCCATGTAATTCAAATACATCACTACCACTATTTCTCAATTTAGTTAATGTATCTTCAAATACTGGATATTCTCTAAAAGTTTTTTCTCGTGCAATTTTATTACGTTCTAATATATTATTTTCAATCAATACACCTACGGTTGCTTTAGCTCTAGCAGGTATCAATTTCTTAACTTGACTGAAAACACTATGGTCGAAATAATTTATTAATCTCAAATAATCCCAAAAATTATTACTTCCGTTATATTTTCTCCAATACTTATCTGCAGTTTGTTTCAATCCACCATACTTATCATAGGTTTCTCTTGCATTATCTCTTGGGTCACCTAATTTATCTTCTAAATCTAAATCTGATAAAGTAAAAATAATATCTTCATTAATAACATCAACTGGAGAGAAATATATTCCTAATCTTTCTGAATCTTTTGTCTCTATTGAACCTACACTTTTCTCAACTCTGTATTTTGTTGATAAATTCAAACTACCTTTAAACTCATCTTTTAATTGTCGAGGTGAAATCCTTGCTTTATTTGCACTTCGTCTTATTCCACCAATTGTTGGTAATGGCATTTTCAATCTATCTACTACATTTGAATAATTGTTCTCACTTGCAAAACCTTTTGCAGACCCCGTATATGGATAATTAGAATTTGCTGCCGTATTCCTAATAGACTTCTCACTATCTGCTCCCGTTCCATGATTTGTATCTTCATTAAAAGATAATCGTTGTACTAACTCGTTCATTGAACCTGTAAAATTGTTTCCTACAAAAGATTGTGGTGTTTCCACGTGTGTATCAAAATGTTGTTCATCTAATGGAGTACTCCACAATCTAAATTCCATCATTGAGCCACTCAATCGCATATTATCACTCGGCACTTCATGTACTGAGCCTGATACAAATCCTCCGTGAGAAACGCCTCCGCCACCAACATATAAATCTCCATCTTGTTCCCAACTACCAGAATAAGATGCAGATGCTGCGTTTGATAAACCATCAATAATAAGTGATTCACGAGTTTGGTATTGAATAACATCTCTACCCGCATCAAATTGTTTAGCAATCAAATCAAACTTTAATGCTCCAGTTCCTATTTGTCTTAACTCTCCTTTATCGAAATATATTGTTTGTCCGTTTGTTTCATTATCTAATCTCACACCAATAAATTTTGTTTGTGGGTGTGATATTTTTGCCCTAACGGTATATTTTTCCCACTTAGTTCCTATTCCATATGATGCTGGATGTAATGCTCCATATCCCCAATTTTTCTTTTGAGATGGATAATATGTATAACTTTCTTCTAATATATTTCCTTTTTCACCCAACTCCATAATCCACATTTGCATATTAGCACCACCAGTTTTAGACCGTGCATAAACACTAAAATCAAATTCCTCGGCAAATGATGCGGATGCTACTCTTGCATCTCCATAAGTACTTACATTAGTACCATCATCATTATTTGTAAATGGATAAGTGTATGCCTCTCCACTTGACTTTGTATTTTTAAATCCTAAACTATAAAGACCATCAAAAATATAAGAACTTTGTGAAACAACTTCTAATGTTCCACCATCTCCTACCGATTCAAATGGTGTTTGTAAACTTCCTGTTTCAAAATTGTATGAACCTGTTACCATTCCTACAGAACCAGAATGTATTCTTGTAGAGAATATCTCATCATTAACCAATTCTTTCCGTAACATCACCGACCAATAATCACCATTAAAAAATGGTAGTGCAGAACTTGTAACTTCTTTAATTTCTTCAGCTGGTGCACCAGATGCCTGAGAGCCACTAAGTGAAAATACTATGGAGGCCATATTATCTACTGAACCATTATCTTTTAAATGTATTCCCCATCCAGCTTCACGGGAGCCTCTATCCATATGAACCAACTGCATATTAGAACTTGATACTGCCTTAAATCTAAACTCAACCGTTTTGGGTTTCATACCAGTATCGGTAGAATCCTTCCACTTTGTATGAACATATTGCGATGTTTTAAAATCTAACGCCTTTGAAAATCTACGAACTGCTTCATAGTTGGGATTAACTTCATTTTTAGTTGGGCCACCATATTCTCTTACTCGTAATATTGTAGATGGAATACCATAACAAGTTATCAATCCTTTTAATGCCTTTAACGTTCCTTTAGCCTTTAAAAACAATGGCATATTTGTTAATATTCGTTTCCATACTTCCTTACTAACATCTCCCAATGGTACTGATGAAGAGGATGTTATAGTATTATCTTGAGCAACTAATTTACCAGTTGTATATTCATCTAATTGTACTAAATCATAACCATCATATAATTGCCAACCAAGAGATTTAGCTATCGTAGAAGCTAACTGTTTAGGTAATCCTTTAGTTAATGATTCTTCTCTATCATAAATTGAGGGTAATTCATCAATATAATTTTTAATGTTATCAAAATGTTGTCCTAACATTTTTACTAATCTTAAAAATACTTCATTTTCACTATCTCGTGATATATGTTCAGGCATATGATAAATTAAATAATCTCTATTATAATAATCATAATTTGATGCACTTACTTTTTGATTTTCATACCAAGTATCTGCTATAGATGCTGAAGAATTATATAATACATATGGTTTTGAAGTATTCTCTTTTGGCCAAGTAGCATCATAATGCATTCCAAAACTACTCGTGGTAAAAGAAGCACTTTCATAATAAAGATATTTCTCATACCCATCAAAATTATTCTTTAATTCATCTATTTGTAATTCTAATGAATCTAATTTTTGTTGAGAACCAGTCACTACCGTGTTAGGATCATTTCCTAATGCTCCCGAGCCTGTATATAATCCACTAATAGAAGAACTTTCTTGTTCGTATCCTTCAAGTTTTTCTAACTTATATTTAAAATTTGATAATCTTTTTTCAGCTGAACTAAAATGTACAAAATTATCATACTCCGAATAATCAACATTTAATTCTGTTTCATTTATACTACCACTAATTACTTTATTTATAATATCCCTATAAAGAGAACTACTTTGAAAAGATAATTCTGACCAATTTTTATATTCAGTTGTGACTGGCTGTATTTGTTCTGATACTCCATCCGAAGTAGGGGGCAATAATATAGTTGAGGGTAATGGAGTCTCTATCCAAGGAATTAACTCTACACCAAAACTCTTATTAGGTATTACTTCTTCTACTATTTGACAAGTACTTCCTATATTATATCGTTCTGGTAACGGTTGATATAATTTTAAAATTCCTGCGTGTCCGCCATTTTTATTATTAACTATTAAACTTCTATAACCATCCCTAAAATACATATATGTTCTAAGATTACTCACAGTAGATTTATTTGTTATAAAAAACATTGGTCTATCTATATAAACTGTATCACTGGTTGGTGCTTCGAATAAAAATAAACCATTTCTTTTAGCGTAGTCTTTTGGTGTTTCTTCTAATACTATTCTATTAAGAAACTCTCCGTCATAACTAACACTTGAAATTTTTCCTGTATAATCAGCGTATCTTTTTACTTCTTCAAAAGTTGTTACTGTGTCTTGTCTTGCTTGTAAATCTCCTAAATTATAATCATCCGTCATATAAAAATAACCTGCTAAATCATTTACAGTACCATCTAAAGCACCCCAATCACTAATATAATTCCCAATCTGGGTTTCTGTTATAGTACTAGCGGCACTTGCTAAGATACCATAATCATCCCAATTCATAGTCAGACCATTAATATCTTTAAATTTTCTTAATACGTCTCTATTTTTAATCCACCACTCTTGAGCCCTATTATGATATTCTACCTCTACGGAGTTATCATGATCCCTTGCTTCGTGCTGCAATTCTTCCCACATATCAATGATAGGAGTTATATGGTTCTGTTGAATTGCCTGTTTTAAAGACATTCCAACAATCAACACATTACTTAAAAACTCCCCTGATGCATCTTGTTGTAATACACCAAGATTAGGAAGCCAAGAATCTGCAGCTCCATCATATATCCATTGTGCCAAATCACTAATTGTTCCTGTTTGAGATCCCACGGGTGGTATGAGTGGTCTTGCCTCTACTTCAGTTTTCGTTACAATTTCTGTCTTTGGTACTTGTTCAACGGTGGTAACAAACATATCTCGTAATATAACATTGGTAGTTCCTTCAACATAAAATTTATCAAATTGTTCTCGTGTAACTACGTTGGTGGGGGAAGCCGTACCAAACTCTATAGAATTATCGCCGTGTGCTATTTGTCCAGACCTTACTCCTATTCCAGATGTACCAAAATTTTGTTCTGTTATTAGGTCTATATCGTCTATCTTAAGTGAGTTTGGGCTTTGAGTTCTTAAATAATAGGTATAAGTTGGATTAAATAATGTATCTGTTTCTTCTAAATACTTTTCATTAGTAATATCTACATTGGGTGATATAATAACTTCATCTCGTAACGTTGAGATATTATTAATTTCTAATCCTGCATCAACCGAACCCAATATGGTGGTCTCATCTAACACATCCTTATATATATTACCATCTTCTGTAGTTGTAGTGGGGCCAGAATAAAATTCACCGCTTAGATCAATTGAACGAGCACCTGGTAATCCACTTTTTCTTCTTAAAAATTCATATTGTACATTATAAGTTCCTTGATCGAATCCAAGTGTTCTTAAATGATTACCAATATTAAAGATAACTTTACCGTCTGAATCTAAATCAAATGCAGTAGATTTAAATGTTTGTGATAATAAAATCTCTGTACCACCAGAATCTATAACTTTAATTATTGCAAAATCATTTAAAATCGGTTGGCCACCTACTATAAGTAAATCTGTAACAGAAGTACCAAATCCAGTAGTGTTAGTTCCACCCGATGTGACTTTACCTTGAGATAAATTTTGAAGATCTTCTTGTAATAAAATACTTGACATTAGAAGTTTTCGAAGTCTGTATTAATATGTAATGGTATTAAATCTTCATCTATATCTGGTATAGTGTTTGGAACTACAACCTTTTGCCAATTTGTATCAAAATTTTCTCCACTTCCAGAACCAAAAAATAATAATTGTCCTGAATCATTTTCTATCGTGGGATACTTTGTATCTTGTTGGCTAGTTTCTTCTATATAGTTATCAACATACGTCATCATTTTATCAAAATTATCAGAAAATTGTTTTTGTTTTAATGAACTATATAAAGGAACATTAGGTAATTCACTTTGTTTATATGGCATTATTTCTCAACCTTGAATGTAAAGTCATTATCATGAATATCATTAATTTCTCCTATAGTCCCACTACCACTTACAAATCTGTATAACACTTTGTAATACCTTTCTGCCTGTAATCCATTCATCCAAAGATTAAAGTAATGTCCAGATGAATCACAACTCACTGCAGTATATTGATCAAAAGGTATTATAGTTTCTTCGGTTAGTGCATCCTTAACAGAATAAAATAGAGTTCCACTTGGAAATGTAGTTACTTGTAATGCACGTGGTGTAGTTTCATAAGTTTTTGCAGGATATCTTTGCCTACCCGCTAATCTAAATTTTATTTTTGAATTTTCTTTATATGAATCTCTCATACCTTTCATATAAAAAACTATATCGTCTAATTGAGAACCACTCATTAAAGTTAAAGCTGTAGAACCGGTCGAATATACAAAATCTTTCCAAACTACTTCTAACTTTGGTTGATAAATTGTATTCGTATCTCTTGAAAAGAATTTAAATTGTCCATATTCAGATGAATCTCCTTCGGGACAATTTGAATCTTCATTACCCACACTACCACTTCTCTTTATAATAAACCCCTCATTTGGATAAGCTGAACTCGAATCAAGTAATATACTAATAGGTTCAGTAACATCCATTCTCATATCTGTACTACCATAATCAAAAGATTGAGAAGCATATCTCAAACGTCCTAACTTTCCAGCACTTGCAGTCATGTGAGTTGAAGGATATTCTCCTAATAAATCCCAATTAACACTACCAGTGGTATCAAAATCTCCATACCAAGTTCCACCTACATCATTACTACCACTTATCCATTGAGTGCCATCATTCTGTCCAACTCTATATCTCCAACTAACACCATCAGTAGTTTCTGGGTCATCGTGAAATGTACCTTCACCGGCTGTCCAAGATTGTGAAACAATGTGTGCATATAAAAGTTGTGAAGTTGAGGTCAATCCAGTAGAACCAGCATCATAAAGATTTAAAAAATATGAAGCACTTGGTTCAGATTTATCATTACTTGGAATTAAACCATCCGAAATAAAATTTGAAATTTCTGTTAAATCAAATTTAATTAAAGCTCGAGATACATTGATAACGGTAGCGCTATCATTCATATCTTTACGAACTTCTAATATTTCATCTAATCCAGTATTTCTACTTTGTGTTGCACTACCCTCATAAAGTGTAGCGTCTGCATCTGCGTATATAAAATAATGCATTTAATTATCTCCTAATATACATCACCAACTATTTTACCCTCAATATCTACATTTGGAAATCTAATTTCAAATATTGATGGATCTCTAGCTGGATATATTACTCCATTTTTAACTACCGTGGGATCAGTAAAGTCATATAATACTTCATTGTATCCTTTAGCAGTATTCCATTTGTTTTCTATAACAACTGGTAGATTAAATGGGTTGTCTGTCTTTGGTGGTACAACTCCGGCAACCCCGTCTACATCACTTATAAGATTTGCTATATCGGTTGTTACTATCGGTTGATTGATTTGCCATTTCTCAATTCTAAAATGGTCTTGTATAGCCTTTGTTGCCCGTAATAATACTTCAGATTTATTAAAATTCCTATTAACCAATATAGTATATTTTATTCCTATATTAATAATATATGCATCTTTAATATTAATAGCGTCAGTCAAAATTCTTGTTTCTCCAAGATATCTGGCTAAATTTTGTTTAACCAAATTATTACAAAGAGTTAATTTATTCGAAGCCGTGTATCCAAGAACATACATATTTAATGCTAATGGATTTGACTCTATATTATTACCTATTTCTAATAAATCATTCTGTACCACATATGCTTTAGCAATAGAACCATATTTAGGTGGAAGTGTATATGCTCTAATCACATAATCTTCTTTTGTTACTGACCTACTTTGTGCCTGAAAGAATGCCAATGCATTATTTCTAATTTCTTCAACTGATTCTTCACTCTGTCCTCCAGTAGCCTGGCTCGGATTGGTCACGGTTAATGAATTTTTAGCAGTAGTAACTTCTGATGTAGTTAATGTAGAATCTACTGCCGCGTAGACCAAATTAGACCACGCATTTAAATCTCTTACTTTAGCATTATGTCCTACACCACCACCATGTGCATATGTGACTGTCAATACAGTATTGGTAGGTGCTTCTCCATATGCTCTCGTGTTAGTAAAATTCAATGGGTCAAAAGTAACTCCCAATTTAGTTGGTGACCCTGATATATTACTACCTACTGAAGTTGGGTTTGGTACTATTTCTTCGTCGGGTGCAACCAATATTCCTGCACCAAATCTTAATTCTGTTTTTTTATCGGGTCTACGAAATGTTACATATCGTTTAGAAGTTTTTAATAATTTTAAAACATATGGAGATGTACCTGCAAATTGTACTAAATTTTTATCATTATCTATATTATTCTCAAAATCACTCAATACAGTATCTTGTGCTAAGAATGGAACTTCATACCAAGTATTTCCGTCACTATCTGTTATTGAAATTACTTCTGTGATATCAGTTTTACCTAATAAAATACTATCATACTTTGTAGCTGCACCAAATGGGAATGTTTCCGAAGTAACCTCTCCACTAATTGCCTTAACTCGTTTTGTTATTTTATATCGGGTTGGAGTTCCAGTACTATCAGTTGCTGATACTTCAAACGTTCTTGGACTCGAAGAACTATTTACTTTAAAATTACAATCTTCCAATAATCTATAATCCACTCCAGTAGTATCACTTGAAACACGAGAATTATATCTAATATTAAGTGCATAATCCCAATCTGGTTCTAAATTATCGTCTGTACTGGCAGGTGCCGTATGTGTTAAAGTTAATTCTACTATTGCCGGTGTAATAAATCTTGGTTTGTATCCTAACGATTGTGCTATATTATAAATCGTATTTTTTTCTTGTGCAAATGGTAATAAACTTTCTTTAAAAGTATCATCAATATAATAATTTAATACATCTCCCACATATGCTGCCATTTCCACCATCATCATAGCAGGTGAGGTTTCATTAAAATCATTATAAACTGTAGGGTAGTATGTTTTTGCAAATTCAACTAAATTATTTCTTAAGCTTCCAAAGTCCTTTCCTAAATATTTTACCTGTTTATCAAATTCAGCCATTTTACTCTCCTGTCTCGTAGGTTAAAGAAACTTCTTCACCACTTGTTAAATCATTTTTTAAACTAAAATTTACATCAACATTCAATCTATTATCAATTTGTTCAATAACCGTTTCATTAACGGATATATATGGTAGCCAAATATCAACCGCCTCTTTAATCATTTCTTCAACTCTATCAGGTATATCTGTACCTATGTTTTCAAATATCAACGTATGTATATCGCATCCAAATTCTGGATGAGCCAATCTCTCACCTTTCATAGTTAATAAAAGATTTTTTAAATTATGTTTAGCTTGTTCCAAGGTAGTTTTAGTTTTTCTAAAAATACCATCATTAGCAAATCCCAATGGAAATGCTAAACCTATAAAGGTATCTGGATCTTGGTCTTTTTCTCTTGAACTCCCCATTTTATTTATTTTTCTTATCCATTGCTTTTATTAAAGAACTATAATCTCGTGTTAATGCATCTTGTGTTGCTTGAGGTACATCTTCCACTCTAACTCCTGGTACACTTTTGATAGTCTGAACCGCTCCTATTTCTCTCCTTTGTTCATCACTTCCTGCACCACGAATATCACCATATCCTAATAATTCTGCTGTTCTTGATGAATCAAAAGTTTCTCCGCTTAGAGTAGGATAATCTTCAAAACCTTCTTTTGGTGCTCCTTTAAATCCGGCTGTCTCATTTAAAATTTTATTAAGAGTTTTATCTTTAGAATAAACTACAGGTTCTTCAGTAACTTTAGGTGTTGAAACTACCTTTGGTTTTGTTTTGGTTTTAATAGATTTACCTTCAGTAATAAATATTTTATTTATTTCTTTTTGTACTTCTTCTCGTACAGTTTTAGCTATATATTTTTTAAGTCCTTCTAACTTCATTTTATTATCTCCTAGTTTGTAACTTATTTTTTACCTATGTTATTTAAAGTTTCTCTGGCACTTTTTAATCCGTCTAATGCCTGCTTGATTGCACTCTTACCTTGTTCTTTAACTACTTCTTTAAGATCATCCGCCTGTTCTTTAGATTTTTCTCTTACTATAAGTGCCACTCCCGGTGAAAGGGCTGGGCCAGTTGGTGTTATAATTGGTGCAAGTGCTAACCCCTCTTGAGTTTTAATAGTAGTATCTAATCCCTTTATAATCTTTTCATTAGAGTCTAGCCTTTTTTCTATCTCTTCTAAATCTTCAGTTTTATTATTCAAGTCTTTTCTTAACTTCTCAATATCTTCCCTGGTGAGAGTACCTTCATATTCCCCAACAGAAATTTTTGCCTCTACCGCATATATTCCATTTAGCTTTGATTGTAAATACTTTTCTAATTGTTTACCTAATGGTGTTTTTGCCATAATTAACCTCTAATAGCTGCTACGGCGGTTGGTGTTCGTACTTTACCTGTTGGGCCTTTACTAAAGACTCCAGCTACCCCACTAGCGAATGTATCATATAAATTTCCATGCTTTTGTTGGATTCCGAAACTTTTTGCCGCCGTTCTTAAATTATTTGTAGTGATTCCAAACTCGGAATTTTCTCCTATTCTAACTTTCCATCTTTCTCCAACTTCTCCACCACTTGGTAATTTAATTTCCACTCTTGATTTAGATCCAGTTTTAATTATATCCCCATTGTATAATTTATGTTTAGGCTTGCCTTTTGTACCATTTACAGTTACTTTTCCCAAAGGTAATGTTATGATTCCCAGTGGAGTCTCTAGTACTCGTATAGTATTTTCTTCAACCATATGGGTTTCCCAAATTATTTGTCGTTCACCGTTATCATCTATAGTTACTGTTTTTACTAATTGTTCTGTTTTCGGCATATTCTAATATCCTGAATTGGTTATATAATCGTTAAGTTCTTCATCAGATTTCTTCGTGGGTGGATTACCTTCTGGATTTGTTTCATTCTTATATTTCGAATTAAATATTTGTCGTTGTATACTTTTTAAAATTGCTGTCTCTGAACTGAAAACGGCTCCCTGTACAGGTCCGCCTGATACAGTATTTACCTGGACACCACTAACAAATTTATCCATTATACTAACAAGTTGATCTACTAAGTCTCTTATAAAATTTCCATGAACATATGGTTGTCCATTAATAAATATCTCAGGAGAATTAATAGAGACTTTTTTAAACCCATTGATAAATATTTCTTCTTTTTTAGATTGAAAAATCAACCTATCACTTTCTATTACTATTTGGTCTCCTGTTAATTCTGGAAATTCATCTACCCCTTTAACTCTTTGTTTTAAATCTAAAGGTATTCTACTACCTTCTAAATAAATAACACTTCCTTCATTATCGAAATATGGTGTAAATAAACCATCCTCATTAAATTTATTTGTATTATTTGTTATTCTCAAACAAGGCTGGGTTTCATTCTTACTGGTAAATTGTATAGTTTGGCCGAATCTACCATTAATAAATTTATCCCCATCTTTATATCTTGGTAATGGTACAGTCTTTGTAACTTTGGTATCTTGAATTATAGCTGCTCTTTCCATTTCTGATGTAGTTGCATTACCAGAAAGTGCTGGAGAAAAAATATTAAAATTTAAACTTCTATTTGCACTCCAATCTCTTATATAATAAAGTTCTGTTGCTTCTGGTGGAACTCCATATTCAAATACCATAACATATTCATTTTCAGAAGGTAAATCAAAATCTCTAAGTGAAAATGGTTTTATCCATCTATTCTTTAATGTAGTATTTTTTTCAGAAGTAACTAACCTACCTTGTATTGCTCCATATAATCCGGCATCTGAATTGTTACCTACAATATATACTTCTTTAACTTCACATATATCAAACTGAATATAACGATACGCATCGGAATACTTTCGTATCATATGATACGCCTGATTTTGATTTACAAATCCATCAATACCTTTATCTACTACTACAGTATTATTTTCAATTATCGGCATTTACTTTTTCTTTACTGTTTACTACATCTGTGTATTCTTGTGCTTCTTGTGCAACTTTTTCTATCGAACCTACTAATTGTTCTTTTTCTTTATCAGATAACCCAAATTCATCTTCTGAACCTTTACTTTCAGAACTAACTAATCGTTGAACTATTGATGCCATCTTTACCAATTGTTCATCATTTTTTACTTTAATTTCTAAATATTCTTTAACCGCAGGGATTAACTGTACTGCAGTATCACCATCTTTAATGAATCCCACTATCTCTTTTATAAGAATATCTAACTGTTTCTTATTAGTTGTTGAATTATCATAGATGTCTTTGAATACATCGGATAACGATTTTCCTTCAAATACTTTAAAATCTGACATTTGTTTTCTCGTGTTGTTTGAATTAGATTGACTCTAATATAAATATAACTTTAAATTTATTCTGTTTTATATAAATATATACTAAAAAAAGAAATTCTCATATATAAATAGTTATATAAGAGGACTTTTTATAGTCCTAATTAATGCAATACTAAACTAACTGGAGAAAAACCAATGAGTGAAGTAGTAACAATGGTCAAAGGATGGGTAGAAGACATAGCGTCTCTATTGTTATCCTTTGTAGCCATCGGAGCCATAGGCGAAGTATTATTCGGCAGTGGTTTCTTTGGTGTTAATGTTATTAGTAACCTAACATCTATTATAAATGGTTTTGGCGAATCTGGCTTTGCTGGATTAGTCGCGCTATTGGTGTTGGTGGGTTTATTTCGCAAGTAAATGAGATGTGACATCCCGTCACTCACATCTATGCATGAAAAACCCCGATTTAGTCGGGGTTTTTTGTTTTTATAAGTTAGATAGAATCATCGTCCCAAAACGAATTAGTATTATTTAATCCTATAAGTTTGTTCATTTCTTCAGTAACTAATTCTCTATAATAACCATTACCATTCTTATATTCCAAAGATATATTGGCCTTTTTGTAATGTTTCATTTTCATCAAATCTTTAAGTGTATACTTTTTCTTCTTTACTATAGTAGATAATTTCTTATTATCTTCTTTTGATAAAATTATACTCGTAAGTAATGGTGGTAATATCTCTTTTAACTTTTCGATTGTTATTGGTTCTTTTATATATTCATCCATAAGATATTTAGAAACTAATTTTCTTGAATAAACATGGTCATATGTGGGGCTCTTTCCTTTAGGAATTATTAAACCCTTAGATTTTAATCCACAAGGAAATCCAATAATAGAAAATTCATATAGTAAATTACTTATGGTTCGTTCAAATCTTGCAATTTGATCACCATTATATACTAAATGTTTTTTTCGCCAGACCAGTTCAAATTGATCGATAAGATTAACAAGCTCTGATTCTTGTCTTTTTTTTAATTTAATTTCTTGCATAACCTTGGTTTTTCATAAATTAAATAGAATTAAGCGTTAAATATAGAACCTGTATTGGTGGTGTCTATTTGTCCTAAGTTTTGATAATCATATATCATATCTTTATAATGTTTTTTCATTACATTAATAACTCTAGTAATATGTTGAGTATTAGAACCTGTCATTTCACGAATAAGAATATACAACGCCTTCTTATTGAAATTCTCTACATTTCGTCTTTTCCTAAATAGTTCTATAACAGAATCTGCAACCAATATATCCTTTTGTCTACGAAATATATTTCTGATATTGTTATCCCAAAACTCTAACATTTGTTCTACAAACTCGTTATAAGTTTCCTTAGATTCCTTTTCACTTTCTTCAGAAGTTAGATTTCTATTAAAATCTAAAACATCTAATGACTTGGTTATTTTCATTTTTTTATAATTGTTGTTATTATGTAGAATCAAATAATTCTTACCAACAATACTGAAATAACTAAATGCTTTACCTTTACCTTCCTTAAACTTATGTATATTCATTATCAAATAAGACACTACTTCATTTTTTACTTCAGATAATGGTATATCAAAATAATAAAATTTAAAAGTATGTATCAAATTTTCTGCTAATTTATCAAACGCCTTACCTATTTCGGCTACATACAAATCATTTTTTAGCATTCTATCATCTGTTTTATTATAACTAATAATTGCATCTTCGGTATCTTGTGTGAAATACATTCTTGATTTTGCTTTTTTACGAGGCATCTACTTCATCTCCTTCTAATTCCTGTAGTTCATCTACAGTATCTTTAATAAGTTTAAATGTTGTACCAACTTCATCATCTGCTTCAAAATGTCCTTGGTGGTCAATATCATTTAATTGATCTCTAACAGTTGTTATCTTAACTGTAAATGTTTCCACCCACGTTTCCAACATTTCTGTCTTTTTATTTAAGTTCCAAATTACATATCCTTCAATAAGGACAAATAATCCTAATACTATTTCTAATACCATTTTTGATTTCCTTCGTATTTATCTATTCTATTCATACATAACTCATATGTTTTAGGGTCTATTTCACTACCCATATAAAACCTATCTAAATTAATACATGCAATAGCGGTAGTACCTACACCCATAAACGGGTCATAGACTACTTCACTCACATTAGTAAAATTCTCTATACACTTTTGTGCTATTTCTATTGGCATATTATATGAATAACCTTCATAGTTTTGATGTTTATGATCCCACACATCTATTTTAAAATCTTTCTTATAATGTTGTTTACATTTCTGTTTAGCAAATGATAAAACAAATGCATAGTTTAATCTATATAAATTTATACTTGGTGATTTTCTCCAAATTTTTTGTGATACTAACTTATATCCTGAATCAAACATCATATCTATAACCATTTTATGTTTAGGTATAATAGTTGAATTGAATTTCCTATCACTAATAACTACCGTAACTACGTGTTTAGTCGGATTTAATTTTTTCAATACATTACTAACAAAACTAAAATATTCTTCTGAATCACTCTTTGGATTCATATTAATTTCATCATAATCTGGAGGTGAGAAAAATGCATAATCATAACTAGATTCTTTATTCAATCTATCCATACAATCTTCTAAAAATATATTATTTATCTTATTCACCAAATAGCTCATTAAACAAATCTTTTGCTGATGCTGTTGGTTCTGGATCTGCATCAACTTTCTTTACTTCACGAGTTACTTGTGTGGTTACACTTTCTTTAACTCTATCTCTAATACCAGCGTTCTCATATTCTTCTTCATACTTCCATTCTGTATATTCTGCTCTGGTTGCCATATGGTCTGCCCAATGTATTAAATAAGGTAAACTTGAATGAAAACTATTCTCTGGTTTATATGTTTTCAAGTATTGTTGATTTGCCTCATCATACATTCCATCACTTACCTTTATTGCTAAAAATTCTAATTGAGAAATTTTAATATCAAAATGTTGTAGTAACCATATTGCCCTATCGGTAACACTCATATATTGTAACTCTGGATTATGAGTAAACCACTCATTTAATTTCTTTCTTCTCCAATCGTCATCTTGTGGTAAATAATATTCATGATCTAAATCACCTACTTTACCTAAGTCGTGGTGTAGTGCACAAAATACAAGTTGTTCTTCATTAAAATCAATCACTGCCCCAATCTCTTGATAGACTTTCATTAATTTCTTTGCCGTTTCCACCACATGTAATACGTGTTCCGTGTAACCACCAATATGACAATAATGATAATTTGGTTTACCACTTGCTGGTGCTACACACATTCTATCCTCGAAGTATTCATACATCTTCAAAAGATTTTCTTTTCTTTCTCCTTCAAAAGTATCTTCAACTAATTGGATTAACTTATTCCAATTCTCTTGGATTTGTTCTGGAGTTAATTCTTTCATTTTATTTTTCATTCCTTATTTTTGTTGCACTAATTTCTTTAATTTCTGGTGGTGGAAAGTGTTCTATTATTTCATAACCGACATTTCTACCATAATTTACACTTTCTATATCTGGTATAATCATAACTTTAATTACACCCCCATCTATAAATTCTCTTAATTGTTGTTGTATATTATCATAAACTTCTTCACAAGTATATGGATTTTTTTCATCAGGTAACACATCTCGAATACATATTAAAATATTCTTGCCTTCTTTAAGTCTTTGGTCAATCAACCATTGGTGACCATCATGCCACGGCTGCCATCTGCCGATAAACATCGAGTATTTCATCTACACACTCCTCTATTGGTTTGTCTGTATTTATATTTACATAGTTCTGTATTGGTTGTTCGTATTCTTCTACGAAATAATCTTCCTTACCTCGTATCTCCGTTGTGTGAAGATAGAACTCTGTTATATTTCTATTTGATTTTAATTTTTCTCTTTGATCTCTATATGGTGATACCATAGATACAATAACTAAATAACCTTTGTCGTCCATTACTTTTGCCATATTGATAGCAAATTGAATATTTTTTCTACGACCTTTTTCTGAGTAATCTTTATTATCCAATACATCTCTCAAATCATCACCATCAATATGAATTATTTTATCTTTTAAATAATGATGTGAGTATAGTATTTTTTCTTTTATTTCATTACAAAGTGTTGTTTTACCAGACCCCGGTTGTCCTGTGAACCATAGTATCATATATTACCCTTTATAAAAAATGAAAATTGGTTCATATTTGTAATGTTCACCTTTAACCTTAACAGAATTTTTTACATTCTTTGGTTCTAATCCAATCATTCTTGTCATTAACATTTTTAATTTACCTTGATATTCTCCACCTAAAGATTCTACAATATCAATACTATCTTGTTCCAACGGGTGATATTTTTTACCTATTTTAATATCGGCTATATTCCATAACAAATATCTATCATTTTTTAAATACTCAAATGCTGTAGTTAATGTGGGTTTAAGAAAATTGTCTCTCCAATTATCATACTTAGGATATAACTTATAACTTTGTTCTTCGTCCTCACTATACTGCTCTCTGTCAAAGTATGGTGGTGATGTGAAAACTAAATCTAACTTATTCTTATACGTCTGAAACTCTGGATTGTTCCCAATGAATTCACTTCCATCTTGAAATAAATGATATGTATTTTTTTCTTCTTCCCAAAAATTGTTTGTTTCTAATACTTCCGTATTAAAAAAGTCTGCCACATATTCATATCTTGTCTTACCTAACTCATTTATATAATTATCCGTGTTAGGATCAGTTCCAATATAATGAATTCGTTTGAATGATGACATAGCTCCGAGAATACGACCACCCCAACCACTTGAAGGATCGTAAATATTTAATGGTGTGTCTTGTTCAATGTGTTCTGTATATCTTTCATACAAATATCTTGCCGTCAATGGTGGGAAGTTTACAGCTGGTTGTCCAAGTCCTAATCTGAATGCTTGAATACCTGGGGGAAATATTTTCTGTCCTAACTTAAATTTTCTAATAAAATAAGAATATTTTTCATCATCATATTCTGTTACATTACTTCTTTGTTTAAATTCAAGTTCTTTTACTTCACTTGTAGTTAATGTTAAATACTCTGGATTAGATACTTTCTTTTGTTGTACAACAAACCATTCACCGTGTATTTCTTCTCCGATGGGAATACATTTAGAAAAATTATACATTGAATCTCGTTTAATAATTCTACGAATAACTTTTTGAAACTTATCTTTATATTCTTCTGTAAACCAATCATAAATAGAACCATTATTCACACGAGTTTTTAACATAGTTGGAAAAAACTGATTGATTCCACTTGCATGTTTATTATAATTTTTTATAACATCTTGATTATCACTATCATCATATTTTAGAAATTCCTTACTTCCTTGATGTAAAGGATAATCCCTTAGTTTCCTAAAGTTCTTTTTCAAATCATAAGAATATTGGCCGATAGTTGGCGGAATACCTTTATCGTCCCATTCATTTAATATGAATGTGCGAAGTTGATCTATCCACGTCGTAGTGGATATATCATCCATGTATAACACTTGTTCGAAGTTTAAATTAACTTCTGATTCGAGAAGATTTGACCTCTCGTAATAATACTTTTTCAAATACAACCTAATTAATTATTGATTTATTAGCTCTTTCGTGGCTACTAAATCTGTTTTATGTAATGTTGCTTCTGTAAACTTATAAGGTTTAACTCCAACGTTTTCTAATATATCAATGCGATTTACCCATCGTTTGTTCATAGTATCTCTAACTTGATACACTCCATCTTTCCCATCTGTACCTTTTAAAAGAACGAAGTCACCATAATCTAACCAACCACCATGTCGTATCAGAAGATTTCTACTCACCGCTATAAATTTATAATTAGACGCTAATTCCGTCTTTATACGCGTTCCATCTGCGAGAATGTTCGGTGTAGAATCAGTCTGTCCACGAACTGGTTGATACATAGTTACTATCACGGCCATACCTTCACTTTTTAACTCAGCAAGAGTTGCAGTTAATTTGATATTTTCTTCTGTAATAGTTTTCATTAAAGAAGTATAATATCTCTTATTCTTTTCCAATATGTTAATGGAAACAAATCCATTAGTAAATACTGTTAAAAGAATAAAGGCCAAAACACCCTGATTATTAAAAAATTTCATATCTCTCCTATATGTTTATTATAAATATCATTCAAAATTTCGTTTCTTACTTTTTTTAGTGGAGCTGGTGGGATTCGAACCCACGTCCAGTCTATTTTCTTCAAAGAGTCATTCACAGCTTAGTTGGATTCCAAATCGGTAGTGTACCAACAAACCCACCATATCCCTATTTACTCAGATAGGTTTAACTGATATTTCTTTATACTCTAATACAAAAGAGTTGTTCGTCTAACTTATTTTATGCTCGGGTGTTAGACTACCCAAGAACCTATGCGTTTGCGTAAGTTGGTTGGTAATCAGAAATCATTGGTTCGACAAAATTGTCAAATCCCATTTCAGTATTGGCTAAGTGCCAATCGATTACTAACCCGGCAAGCGATTTATCGCTATTTTGGTTGTTGAGTCTTTTTTTACGAGTCTTACTCAAACTCTGCTGCACTCTGTTGTTGAATAACATCTGTCGATACCATTCAGCCCCATATTTATGTACCCCAAATATCTTCTTCACTATAATCATCAAGAGGATTATCTGCACCTTCTTCACGTATTTTTTCAAGAACCATTTCTACCATCGACCATTCTTCTAATTCGATTGATTCTTCTAATTGACGTATTATTTCTTCTATATCCATATTATTATCTCCACAAATGTTTACTATTTACCTATTAAGTAGTGAGTAAATGTGGTTTTCCTTCCAGATTTCCAGCCATAGTAACTTCCATTAATTCTACTTTAGAATGAAACTCATCAATAGTGTTAGCCCCAACATAACTGAAAGAACTACGAATTCCATCCTGTATATCGTTAATGATTCGTTTAACTTTTCCTTTGTATGGAATAACTTTGTGATTTCCTTCAACATTTTTATTATGACCTCTTGATTTCTTTGAGTCCAGCGATGCTGAACCTCTATATTTTTTATGTAATTGTTCGTTTGGCCACTTGCCTATTTTCTCTATCGTGCCTGGAGTTTCCTTAGTACCTGATAA
>Ga0233445_1000802_pt1 | contig 28754 bp, 35 predicted proteins | sample SI_124_October20_5_FD_182779 | JGI IMG/M metagenome (GOLD analysis project Ga0233445, IMG submission 182779) | Seawater microbial communities from Saanich Inlet, British Columbia, Canada - SI_124_October2016_100_MG | ecosystem: Environmental > Aquatic > Marine > Inlet | place: Canada: British...
TCATTTCCTTGTGTGAATGCGTCTGTATCACAAGGGTCGATGTGACTCATAGCAACTAATAGAGCATCAATCGCTTGTTTAATTGTTTGGTTGTGTTTCATAATAATTATCTCTCTATTAGCTTCATCCTCAAATTATTGCTAACAATCACTTCAACTCGGACCTTCACTGCGCTGGCGCTCCGTTCAGTCCGGTTAAGTGGGCGTTAGAAGGCGCTAATCGACTGTCCGTCTACGAATTTCATTTCTAAGAGCAGCACACTCAAACATCTTCAGGTCTTTTGTTACGCGCTCCCATTCTTTTAGTGCGTCCTCCAGTCTGTCGTCATTAATCATTTCTGCAATATCATCAGCCAGCGTGTGGATTGGTGCTTTCATTTTCATTCTTCTCCATTATTTGCCTTCTAACTACACTTCAAGTGGACGTTACAGAAGGTCCGGCAGAGCCGCCCCCGAAGGGGCATTTTAATTTGTGTCGTTATGCCGTAATAGCCTTCCATGCCGCGAAGCCGCTCTCTGTCATTCTCGGTATCTGGCGGGATAAGTATTGCCGCGCATTCTGCGGTAGCCCTTCTTATCAGCTCCAAATCTTCTTGTGATACTACTGCGTATTTACTCATCTTCTTCTCCATTAATAAGGTGGCAGTGGCAGGGCGCTACTCCTGCTATGGTGGTGGGTTTCTTCGTGCTCTCCGATACCACTCTTCAAGCACCAGTTACTAGTTCAACATCTGCCCGACTGTGTTGGGTAATTACTCCCTTGCCGTGATGTGCTCTCTTTCAATCCGCGAGCTACTTTAATTGGATCATCTAGTCTGTCTTCCCCTGCGTGTCTGCTTTCCACGCCGCACTGCCATAAACTTTTACTCTTCAATCACCCCCGTCCTAATCTCCTCCTCGGTTGCAGGTCGGCAGTGATCCCAAGGTATCTTTTGAATGCCACCCTGAGTGAAGGAGGTTCTACCGTCGGAGAATGCAGTTGGCTTACCAATGTTATCAACTCCTGAAAAATAACGGCGCTCCTTGGGACTTAGCTTATTCCAAACAATCACCGGTTGATCTATTTCAAGATCGTCGTAGGGCGGGACCTCGATCAGGTATGGTGTATTCTCCGTGGGGCGTTGGAGATCTGCCCTTAACATTTGCATGTTCTCTCCGCCATACTGATTTGTCACTAAAGCAAGGACAGGATAGTCCTTCTCCCCCTTTTTATCCGTACAAATAATCCGGGCTGCTCTTCCATCTCTTGTTTTGTATTTTTTATCTATCATGCTGATACCTCTATTTTTGTCCACTCTGCTTTGCTTATGATTTCTCCCGCACCACAGTCTCTTCTAACTTCTTCTTCAGAAGGATAAAGACTTGATGTGATGTAGTATGTACCATCAAATTTCATGATCCACTGCCATAGCTCGATGGTCTTGGGTTTAGGTTTAATTCTGTAATGTTCAGGAGGGTACACCCAATAAACGTCACTGGTTAAGAGAAGCCAAGGGGCATCGGGAGTAGTATGAAACTCGATCATTTCACCTCTCTCACGTGCTTCCTTGAACTCCCTCAATGGATCAATGCGGCGGTACTTATTATTCGGGAGCCATTTAGGATGAATACTAAGTGATCCCCAATCAACTTTTGCAAAACAGACCTCCCACCTCTCCCAAGGTTCATCAGTCTCAGCTGCATCCTCTGCGTACAACTTCATTTCTGCTGCGTGTATATGACTCATTTATTTCTCTCCAATATTATCTGTAGTGCAACCATTCCCTGATCTACTGTCATGCCTTTACTTAGTAACTCGGGTCTGAACTTTTTCAGCTCGTCGTTCTTTGCAGATATTGCGCAAGCCTGCTGTCTCGTTAAAATGGGATCGTCTAGTGGGATGTTTTTAGCTATCCGGGTGCCGAGGACTCGTCGGCTCATTTTCAATTCCCTCGCCAACGCGGTACGTGAGGGGTATTCGACTCCATCGTGTACAGTTGGTTTTGCCCCGTATCTCATCCCATCTCCTCATAGAAAGGAGTATCGCTGGGCACATGGATAAATGATTTACGCAGCATGGTTTCTATTTGCACACCGTAGCGCCTTAGCTCATCGTCGCTGATAGCGTGAGGGTTACGCTTCATCCGGTCAGCGAGTTCACGGAGTGTTTTAGCATCTTGGTTTGTGTCGAGTATTAACATTGGGGTACCTCCTATAAGTCCGTCTGTGTACTGAGTGTCTGCTCGGTTGGCTTCATAATCACGCTGCTCTTCTGGGTCGGGGGTTAACATTGCGGTGCCTTCATTGCGTGGAGTAAGGCGTTTTGGGTTAATTCTTTCTCGCCTAAAACTCTTAGCACCTTTTCGTCTATCGAGTCAGCAGCTACCAAGTGATGAACTGTTGTTGTGCTTTTTTGCCCCTGGCGGTGGAGTCGCCCTATTGCCTGGAGGTAGAGCTCATTGCTCCAAGGGATGGAGTACATAACCATCACATTGCCTCCATGCTGGAGTGATAGACCGTGGCTCATTGAGGCAAAGTGGCCTATCAAGAGCGGTACTTCGCCACGGTTCCACGCCTCAATTACACCTTTTGCTTTGACATCTACGGCTTTTTTGAAGCGTGACTTGATACGGGCGGCATCAGCTTTGAACTCGTAGAACACAAGTACCGGGCCACCAGACTCTCCAATGACCTCCTCCAAGGCATCCAGCTTGGCGGTGTGCAGGTCGTGAGTCTCTCCCTCTTCGTCGTATAAGAAACCGCTGGAGATTTGTCGGAGCTTCCCTGATAAAACCGCGCTGTTGGGGGCCATGATGTCGGTGCCTTTCTCAAGCGTAATGAGAAATTCCTTCTCAATCTCTTCATAAATTGCTCTCACGTTTGGGGGGAGATAGATTCGGATGTCGTTAGAGAGTAAATCTGGTAGTTCCAGATAATCCTCTGCCAGCATACTCACTGTGATGTCTCTAATGCGCTCGTGGATATGCTTCTCTGCTCCAGGGCGTAGTTCCCACTGCCACCCCATGCGGCTCACATCAACCCAGAAGCGATCACGGTATCGGGTGTAGGCTGTCCCCAGTCTCTCCCCTTGGTCACAGCAGATATATTGCCCCCATAATCCGAGCAGGCTGTTGGCTGATGGAGTACCCGATAGGCAGATGAACCGCTCAACTGCCTTGCGAATCTTGCGAATAGACTTCACTCGTCGGCTGTTGTGCCCTTTGAGCATGGAGGCTTCATCTGCCACGATCACATCAAAATCCCATGTGCGTTTAGCGTAGAGGGCAACCAGCCAGTGCATCAGGTCGTACGACATCGCGTACGCTTGGTGGTTTTCGCGGAGTAGGGCGGTTCGCTTCTTCGGAGTACCGACCAGGGGCACCACCTCCAGATTAATATGAGTCCAGTTTTTAGTCTCTGTTGTCCAGACGTGCTCAACCACCCGTGGGGGAGCAAGAATGAGAACCTTCTTAATCTCTCCCGCGTCCAGCTGCTCTTGGAGCGCAGTGAGAACGGAAATTGTTTTCCCCATACCGCAGTCGATGGCCAGGTAAGCCACTGGATGCGACTTAATAAACGCAATCGCTCTGTGCTGGTAGGAGTGTAGATTTTCTCTGCTTAGTTTCATTTCTCGTTCTCTAAAATTAGGTTGGTCAGTTTCTTGAGTTGACCAGCTCCCTTGCCTCGCCCCGCCGAGCCACGCCGCGCCTAGCCTGGCCGCGCCTTGCCTGCCTTGCTTTGCCTTGCCTAGCCGCGCCTGGCCCTGCCATGCCTAGCCTAGCCACGCCTGCCTTGCCTTGCCCAGCCACGCCTGGCCCTGCCATGCCTCGCCTGCCTTGCCTTGCCCAGCCCAGCTTTGGTTTGCCGAGCTTTTAATGAACCCGCTGTATTGCGTCACTTGCAGTATTCAAACCTTTCATAGCTAGAGCGAGCAGAGTAGTTGTGGAGTCGTCATGGCCTTGGACTGCGGCTTCCAAGGCTTCAACTGACTTCTTAGCTGCGTTCAGTTTCTTTTGTGCCTCGTCCATCGCCCGTTCAAACTCACTGAGCACCTTTACAATCGCATGGGCTGGTTTGTATTGCCCTGGGCCAACAGACACATTAGGTATGTGTACCAGCTTCTCTTCTGGCTTCTCGATAACCACGTTGTACCGCTTGATTAAGTTACGAGCCTGAATCTGTCGATACTTAATCGCGGCTTTATCATCGTTCCACTGGAACTCAGAATGGAGGGGGGACTTCTCGTCTCCCGCCTCAGCCAGCACTTTCGCAGTTGTCAAATTTCCATCAGCCGACAACATGGCCTTCAACTTCTCTGCTACGCTCTTTTTCATCGTTTAACTCCCTTCTACAATTTCAAATGTTCCCCAGCCCATGCCGTGGGACTTCTTAGAATCTGGGCGGCCTTCACCAATCCCTACCTGTAGGCCTGCCCGTAGCAACAAATTGGCGACATCAGAAGGGGAGAATTGGTCTGCATCAAACCGAACCCTCAACTTGGCTGTCCACGTTTCCCACATAGGGCGTATCGCTATAGATGCAACACCAGACTCAAGTCGAACAGATGCTTGGTGCATCTTTGGTTTCCCTTCCAGGAATACCAGTGGCGTACCGTCATCACTATCAAAACCATCGGGCTCTACAAATACAGAGAGCTTGGCCTTAGTCATCTGGAACCCAGCTACACGACACGCTGAAATCAGCGCACTACGGAATGCTGGGGCAGGGATGCCATGCTTACCTTCAGAGGTGAGGTGCATTGCTCCCTGGTAATCCGCTTCAATGTCGCGAGGGTCTCTAGCCTTCTTGTTCTTCGCTTTTGGGCCTTCAACCTGGGCGGACAACATCATTCGCTTGGCTTTGGCTGAGAACTTATGCTGCACGTAGGGTGCAGTGCCTATAATGTCGAACTGTGTTGTTTGAATATTTGGAGCCGCAATTACAATTGACTCGACTGCTTTTGTTTTTTTAGCTGTTGCCATCATTAAGTACCTTTCATTTCAAATGAGCTTGTTGTACTGGTCACTGCTCGCTCGTTACAGTGCCAGGACAGTTTGTGGAACTGCCAATCCTTTGCCATGCCTGCCTTGCCCCGCCTTGCCCTGCCTGGCCGCGCCTCGCCTGCCTTGCTTTGCCTAGCCTAGCCATGCCTTGCCTCGCCGAGCCTAGCCTGGCCGCGCCTCGCCTGCCTTGCTTTGCCTAGCCTAGCCATGCCTTGCCACGCCTTGCCTGCCTTGCCCCGCCTTGCCTAGCCTTGCCGCGCCGTGCTTTGGAGTGCCTTGCCTCGCCTGCCTTGCCTTGCCTTGCTTTGCCCTGCCTGGCCGCGCCTGGCCGCGCCTGGCCCTGCCCTGCCATAAATCTTGTTAAAAAGCCCCTCCCTAAAATCGGGGAGGGGAGTGGCCAGGCGGAAGCTCATCAACGCCTGGCAGGAGGAAATTATTTACTCACCAGCTTTGCTCCTCATAAGCGCAATCACGCATAGTTGATCGGGCCTCTTTGATGTACCAGTCGTAGTTAATGTCGGTTGGTAGTTCGGCAGGGAGATCCATCAGAGGACGAGCGCCGTCTGTGCGCGGCACCTTGTTACCGTTCTTCTTGTAATTAATAGTCCCCTCCACCTCAGTGGAGTAGTACCAACGGATCATCTTGCCGATCAGCTCATCATCCTTAACTGCTCCACCAGTCACTCTACGGATGGTTAGGAACTTGGTGATGTCGGTGCAATTACAGATGTAATCTTCAATAGGCTGATAGGTCAGCGCATTGTTGGTGATTGCCTCAAAGCAGATGCGGTTGGTAGGGTTCTTCATCAATCCTGGTGTGGCGAATATTCCCTTACCTTTGATCTCGCTCCCCTTCACAGCGAAGTAGTTATTCACATCACGGCTGTAGAGGGATTCATAACGTGTCTCCTCCATCTCAAAGCCGGTCTGCTTCTCCCAATCTGCTACAAGTTGATCCACTGCATTAGTCAAATCAGCACTGTGCTTAACTACAATGCCATCAGTGTTCCCACTCACTACTGGCACTCCCATACCCTCCAATTGTTCAATGAGCATCAGGAGCGCGAGTTGACCGGTCAGTGTGACCTGGGTTAGCAGGGTGGGGGAGTAGAGGAATGACCACTTGGAGCCAAATTTTCCAAACGATCCATTGATCGTGATCTTGAGCGAGTCAGCAACAACCTTGTTACCACTGCGCTTTGCTCTGATCCGCTCATTAACTATTGACCCATACACATCCAGGAACTGCTCCCCTAACTGCTCTGGGTACAATCTTTGACCAAGAATCACTCCTGGGTAGTAGCTAGTCACATCGAAATCGCGCAGCACGGTGTCATTATCGGAATGGTGGGCTGCACATTTTTCAGTAGAGTGGAGCCCGCCAATACCAAAACTGTAAACACTGTTACCGATTCCGATATGCTTCTTATCCAGCTTTGGGGCAATGACTTTGAGCTTATCGTTGAGGCTGAACTTGGCACCCTCAACAATGCCCCCATTGGTCATCCATTCAGGAGGCTGATACTGCCACTCCAGGCTCGCATCAATGGTTGGTTTGGGGGTGTTATCCAGCTTGTTGCGGAATACCGCTTCTGCAATCTGGGCATCTGACTTGCTCATCAGATCGGTGTTGTACTCAGCGCTCATTCTCCTGCGAAGATCGAGCTGTGCCCCTAGTGAGCGATAGAGCTGTTCAGTTACGTCCACATCGTTATGGCAATACTTAGTGATCAGCTCTTTCTGCTCATCAGTAAGCACTGTGTCTGGTTCAAGTGGGAGATCCTGCATCTTGGGGGAGTGCATCCTCCCGCCGTACTGCTTCAGTGATACCTGCACCCCTGGAGCGACTTCGTATAGATCGATGCTACTCATCTTGTGCATGGGTATCTGAGGGTTGTGCTGCCAATGCTTCATATTGCTATTGATGATCTTGTCATTGAGAGCTTTGATCTGTTCGTGGGTAGTGACCTTCCCATCCGCAATACGCCAGAGGATGGGAAGGTCATAGTTATTTGAGTTAAAGCCCACCATTGTTTTGGTAAGTAGGAGCTTTTTAATCTCCTGTGCATCCTCAAGGTAGTGCACACGATGCGCGCCAGTCTTGATTGAGCGGAATACCGCGACAAAGAAGTTTGGATAAACTTCGATGTCAACAATGATGGGCTGCTTGCTCATGGTTAGAAGTCGGCTTCAGCTTCGTCAGCAGTCTCTACCGCACCGAAGTCATCAGTTGCCGCACTATGGCCACCGAGCGGGTCACCCTTGCGGAGTACCTGCACATTATTAAGACCAAAGCTAACGCCTTTCCTTTTGTTATCATAGGCATAAGCGTTAAGAGAGACGCGGCAATAATCACCTGACTGGAATTCACCCTGGTCCATTACTGGCCGAACCTTTGTGTCAACAACGCCGGGTTGATAATTGCTCTTTACATTGAGCACCCAGTGACCATGACACTCCTCGGTATACTCACCGCCATTTGGTTTCGACCCATCACCATCATGGATAGGCGACTGGAGACCACTGGGGATCTTATTGCCAAACTTCTTCTCTTTGGCCGCTTCCATCGCAGCTTTGAGATCGGTAATAGTCTCCTTATCCTTCTTGGGGATGAGTGCAACGAGGCTGTACTCCTCTTTCCCAGATAGGTCATTCAATCGTGGCTCAAAAACACTGACGTATGACGCACGAATTTCACCGGTTACAACTTTTGTATCAGACATAAGGGGTTCTCCTGTTATGTCGGTTATTTAAAATCTGACTCAGCAGAGGAGGCGATTACGTCTCTCTTATCAGAGTCAGGAACAAGGGTTGGCTTGCCTTGCGGTTTGATCGTTAGCCGATTCATAATTGGAGCGGCGATCTTTTTGCCACCCAATAATTTCTCAACTGCCGTAACGCCAGCCAGTTTGGTTGCTACGAATTGTTCGGCGTGTAGCCCATGCGCCATCAGTGTTTGTTTCACCTCATCCGGGTCTTGCCATCTGCGGACGGATCTACCAGCCACTAACTTGTAGCCCGGTACAGGTGTGCCATGCTCTGCCATTTGCAGGGCAAGGGTCTTTACGTCTTTGCACCAGCTCTCAACGAAGCCGATGTTCGGTAACAACTCTGCGACCTCTTCAGGAGAGAGGGTGGTTGCCGGTTTTAAATCTGGGTGTTTCATGCTGCGAACTCCATTTTTGCGATCTTCATTGCATACTCAGCGCGAGCTCTACACCGGAGCTTCGCTCTGCACCACTGACACGCCTTCTCTGAAGGATTGAACGGCGGGTTGTCACTCAGGGCGAGCTCTGCTGCTGGCCGCAAAGTGTTGTCAGCCCAATCCAACAGATCATCAGTGCTGATATCCCACTCGGAGATGTGGTCGAGGCGGGGCTGGACAATCACCAGCTTCCACTGCTTGGTGCTGTGGATGAACCCCAGGTCTTGGTGTGCTCCCAGGGCATATATCATCGCCTGGCTGTTCTCTTCGGCATCGACCCGAACACCTGTGCCCATTTTTAGGTCAATCGCATAACCTTGGTCACCGTGGAAGATTATTGAGTCCGATGTACCGAACCCATCAGGAACCCACCGGCTGTAGCTGACCTTCACCTCAACCATCAGCGCCCCAGTGATACCCCTGACATACTCCAGGTATACCTGAACAGCATCAGCCATCTCATCATCAACTGAAAACTCCTCCCCTTTGGCAGTGATGACCTGTCCCAGATGGGATCGCGCATTGCTACCATCGTTGAGGCAGTTTTCAGCCAGGTGATGACCCGCCGTACCGTATGCTGCAAAAATAGACGGTTGATCAGGGTAGTTGGCAGATGCTGCTACTGACCCAGCGCAACCCATCCACCGGGAGGAGCTTGAGGCTCCAAGAGGGGAGTGGGCTATCTCTTCAGCGACTTGGGTCATGCTGTCAATGCCTCAGCTTTGCTTACGATCTCTGTGAGCTGGGTGGCATCAAGCTGATCCAACTTTGTCGCATTGTGATCACCGAGTAGTGTCACGAGTTCCTCGCGCTTCCCCGATGCCGCAACCTTCGTGAAGATGACGCGAGCCTCTTCCAGAGTCACTGGGGTTGGTGATTCAGCTTCGGGTTCCAGGGGGAGATCATGCTGGTTAGGGTCAATGCTGACCTCTACTCCTTGGAGGATGGTTTTGGTCAGGTTGCCGATGCTTGCGGTGAGCAGATCAACAGAGACACGGAGCTCTTGCACTTCAACTTCGAGGTCGCTGATCATAATCCGGCCCTCAGCTTAGCCACGCTCCAGGAGTAGCCGTAGCACCACTCGCTGATGGCGTAGAAATATTGAGCTGCTTTTTTCATTTATTGTTCCTCGGTTATTACGTTGAGGACAATAATACGATAGGACTATTCCTGCTGTCAATACAATAGTATTAATTTTAGGCAATAGATTCAAATTAATACTAACGGACTGTTTCGTAAAGGGGTGTTAGAGGATTTGATTCCTAGAAATTGCAGTACCAACTATGCGGATATTACTATTAACCTCAATGAATTGAGGGTTCGACGATGGATTAGATGCTTTTAGCAGCCTATCCCCATCTGTAGCGATAATGAGTTGCCTGATGGTGGCCTCGGTCATGTCATCTAGTTTGACGACTACATAAGACTTGTTCTCTGCGTGCTTATCAGGGTCTATGAACACGACCTCATTCTCATAGAAGTCTGGCTCCATAGATCCCCCTTCAATGACCAAAGCGAAAGTATGCTCTCCCGCAGTCGTTACAGCACATGGTACCCATTCATCAGTGTACCCTGCGGCATGAGGGTCTACCGACTCATCCCAGTCCCCAGCCTGAGTCCAGGAGAGAAGTGGTACCATTTTAAAGTCACGCGATATTAATTCACCTAGACTAACGCCCACTATTGTAGTGAAGTCCTCAGCGGCCGATGGCATACCCATCGGGCCTTTCCCTGTGGCCAGCCAACTCTCCCTAACACCAAGGCGGTGTGCTAATTCTGACATATACGTGGTTCTATCCTGATCGCCACGTTCGATTTTTGAGATCATACCTTGCGTAACATAGAGCAAATCGGCTAGTTCCTTTTGGGAGTAGCCAGCTTTTTTCCGTGCTAGCTTGAGTCGTAGCCCCAGTGATGCGGGTACATCAGTCTTCATGGACTTATCCTTTTTTGAAAAATTAAAATCTACCCATATTACACTAATCATAATACAAATGTAGTAACTGTCTAGTGTAAAAGTCGGATAAATACATTAGTATTGACTGCGATAGTAGTACGGTAGTATTATCTGGGCATGAATATACGAACTGAGATGCGAAAATTCCGTGAGGATATGGAGATGACCCAGCAGCAGATGGCATCAGCGATTGGTGTTTCTCAGGGGATGATCCACCTAGTAGAAAAGGGTGAGCGTGAATTAGGCTCAAAGCCTATCTACAAGCTACATCAGCTCGACCCACCGCGATTCCCCTTGGATCAGTTGCTCCAATGACAGCCACACACTAAAACATCAGACGCAACCGTCTTAACCGTCTTAACCGTCTTAACCGTCTTAACCGTCTTAACCGAGTCCATGCCCTAACAGGGGGATGGCTTTTCATACATAAAACAAAACCCACATCGACCGTGGAAAGTCATTGATGTGGGTTTTAGTCAATTAAAGACAGGAGTAATTATAGCATGACGGATATGAAATTATCACACGATCAGCAACAGGCAGAGGATGACATCCTGCGCTTTATTAAGAGCAAAAACAGAGCTCACATCCTGCAAGGGCCAGCAGGTACAGGTAAGACTTACGCACTGAACCATATTGTTCCTCGGATTGAGGCTACAGGGAGGTGTGAGGCGGTACTGTTAGCCAGTAGTACCAACAAGGCCGCTGAGGTTATGGGCAACGCGACAGGGCGGGAGGTGCGCACCGTGCATTCAATGTTTGGTCTGAAGCCTGCGAACAATAAGGATGGTTTTGAGCAGGTCAGACCAGGGCATCTGCTACCAAACGCCCTGCTAATCATCGATGAATGTTCAATGATTGGGGATAAGTTGCTAAATTTTATATCGCCAATCACAAAGCGATTGAATATAAAGGTCTTGTTTGTTGGTGATCGCTATCAGCTCCCACCAGTTAAAGACAGGTGTTCGATTTTTAGTGGGGTAATCCCTGCAAGTAATCTCACTGAGGTTAAACGTCAGAGTGATGGGAGTCCCATCATCCCAGAGTCGCAAAAATTTGTAGACTATTTAGACGGGAAGATTCTCAAATTCCCCAAGATCAAGCATTGTGTACTTGATGATAGTAGAGACGGCATCCATGTGGTGGCTGATGCCAAGTTCAACTCAGTGGTGAAGCGGCTATTTAATGACAACAGTGTGGATAGTGCTCGCGTTGTGGTGTTCACAAATGAGGCCGCATTCCGATATAACGATATGATCCGCCCGATGGTGTATGGGGCGGATGCCATACGGCAACCGTTCCTGGTTGGGGAGAAGATGGTTGCCAACTCTGCGGTGGTGGATGGTGATGAAGTACTTATCTCAAATAATGAGACCGTAGAAATATTCAGTGCCACACCAGTGCTTGGCCCTGAAGGTATTAAGGGCCACGATCTCAGGGTGATGCCAGAGAACGATGTGATAGGACTGGGGCCGTACAAAGTGTTCGTTGCTGACGATTACAAAGAGGCTGAGGCGCTGAAGGGTAGGAAGGCGACAGAGGCTCGTAAGTCCGATGGCCTTCTGAAAGCAGAGGGTATCAACCCACTTAATCCTGATGACAAACATGAATATCGCGGCCACCCTTTAATGAAGGCTAGAAGTCAGGCATGGGTAGACTTCTTCAAACTGCGTGATCAACTGGTGGACATTCGTGCTCCGTTTGCAGGCACTACCCATAAGGCTCAAGGTGCTACATTCAGTCGTGTAATGATTGACCAGGTTGATATGTATCGGTGTCGCAACCCCAGGCAACGTGCTCAACTGATCTATACAGCGCTCACACGTGCTAGTAATAGGGTGATGGTGAACGGGGGTATTGCAGCATGAGTGAAGTTGCGTATCAGTTTGTGAAGGATGTGTTTACGAAAGTTCCAGACGGTGCTCTCCCGGTGGTGTGTGGGTTTAAGACCGACCCCAATAAGGTTCGGCAGTGGCCAGCGCGACCTGTCAACGGACATTGGCCTGAGTTCCTGGATGATGAGATGAACCTCTACTTCCTAACCAGTAGCATCCGTCCCAATGGCGAGGGTAAGTACCGCGCTACTCGCAATCAAGTTGCGGCTACCCACTGTTTCATGCTGGATGATATTGGTGATGGTGAGGGGAGTAAGAGTGACGGCGGGAAGATCCAGCTTGAGCCAACATGGGTAATCGAGACTTCACCGGGTAACCATCAATACATATATGTGCTGAATGAGCCTCTGACCGACTCTTGGATGGCATCAAAGATTGCCAACCATCTAGCAGGTGAGGCTGGTACAGATGGTAGTACAAAGAACATCGTGCGCTGGGTGCGTATGCCGGGAGGTGTTAATACCAAGCTCAAGTATCTCGTAGATGGTGTGCCCCCAAAGACCAGTGTGGTCGATGGTGAGAGCTGGATGCTCTACTCGGTGGAGGAGATTATAGAGGCGTTCAACGTACCACTAACGGATAAACCTGTTGCGGTGGATCGTGTTGTGGAGTCCGGCGATGACTATCTGCTCCAATGGCTTTATGAAGATAGTGGTCTGATGAATGGGCGTGTGAATGAGGAGGGGTGGCACTCTCTGACCTGTCCGTGGGTGGATGGTCACACTGATGGGTTCACCAACGGGCATGACACATATTATGTAAGTCGTGGGGAGGGTGATGGTAAGGCCGAGGATGGGGGTGATTATGAAACATCCGGGTTCAAGTGCCACCACGATCACTGTAGCGACAGGGGGGCGGGGGATCTGCTCGGCTGGGCGAGAGGTAAGGGTTTCAACTCAGCTCTTGGTGACTTTGAGGAGTTGACCGATGATGGGGTTAAGTCATTGGTGGTAGCGTCAAGCGGTGGTGCTGGGAGCATTAGTGATGACGACCTTGACGCAATGATTAAGATGGAGTGCATGGGCTTAAAAGAGTTTTTGCGGCGATATTACTTCGTTGCGGATGGGCCGTCTGTTGTGGATATGGATGCCCCTCGCGCTCATGCGTCATACAAAATGCCAGAGTGGAATGCTCTGACCGCACCATATATGACCAAAAAGAAAGGTAAAAGTAAAAAGGATGAAAAGCTGGTGCCCACCAACCTGCTTTGGAAGAACAGTGCGAAGCGTAAGAACCTTCGCGGTTTCGGCTATAAGCCAGGCGCGGATGCGGTCATAACCGACGAGAACGACCTGAAATGGTTCAATACCTATCATCCTGCTCAGTTCCCCACAGTAGAGGGGTGTGTGCATGATGAGGATGTGAGCGTGTTCCTGGAGCATATCGCGTTCCTGATTCCGAGCGAAGTTGAGAGGGAATGGTTTACAGACTGGGTGGCATACAACATCCAATACCCAGGTGAGAGGCCGAAGATATGTCCGCTATTGATAGCGCCATATCATGGTATGGGTAGAGGTTGGCTTGTAGAGCTCATGGGGGATCTGCTGGGGCATCGTAACTGTACGACCACTAAGTTGAAAACAATGGTCGATGAGCATGGGGGCGGGTATCACGGCTATCTTCATAAAACTGTGTTCTGTGCCATACATGAGGTGCGTGAAGGTGGGAAGAATGCCTTTGCCATCTCGGAGCAGGTGCGTGATCTGCTTACTGAGCCACGCCTGAGAATTAACATCAAGTACGGTGCTGATGATACCCAGGACGTTTACACATCCTTCCTACTGATGAGCAACGCATTGGATGCCCTGGTTCTCACACAGGAGGATCGGCGGGTGTGGGTCAGCACTAATATGAATCCCCCGATGGAGCAGAGCTACTACAAGCGACTATATGACTGGAAGGATGGTGTTAATGGCTATCCAAATGGTGCGGTGGGTAAAGTCTATTGGTGGCTCATGGGGCGTGATCTGGCTCATTTTGATGCCAAGGGTAACGCACCAATGACACCTTCAAAGATGGAAATGATCGATGCTGGCATGACATCCACCAAAGGTGCGGTACTACAACTCATCAATAACCCACCAGCCGAGCTCATGGTAATCGATGATATTTTGAATTATGTGAGGGAGATAGTGGGTGAGTTGGACGTAACCGAGGCACTGAATGTGAACAAAGCAGAGGTGATAAAAGTGTTAAAAACACACTGCTCTCAGCTCAGATCTGAGGATGGAACAGTGAAGCAATTACAGTGGAAATCCAATGGGAAAGTAAAAAATGTTAGGCCGTGGTGTCTCAAAAACAAGCAGATTTGGGGTAAGCGCGGAAATGCTTCTTGCAAGGCTGAATTGTGGAAAGTTCACCCACAACATGACGATGAGTGGTAGGTGAGCGGGAGAGTGGCACGAAGGGTAAGCGGGTAGGCGGGTGAGTAATCAGCAAGTAATCACTAAATGCAGGCTAAGTGCTTACCCTTTAAGTCATTGAATTGTAGTTATTTATTGGTTAAAAGTAAGCAGGTAAGCAGTATATATATAAATAATAGAAGTAAATAGTAAATAGTGGGTGAGTAGGTGGTTAATGGTTGTATTTATAACGTAAGAGTAAACAATGCAAAAAAGACGCTTACCCTGTTATAGCTGCGTACACTTCATCTGCCGGAGATGGTCAAAATGAGAGAGTCAACAATCGAAAAGCACCTGGTCAAATCCATTAAGGCCATCGGTGGTGGTTGTTACAAGTGGAGTGGTCCAGGTGACCGTGGCAAGCCCGACCGCTTGATCTTGATGCCTGACGGCTTGACTGTATTCGTTGAGCTCAAAGCTCCGGGCAAAAGGCCGAGTAAATTGCAGAGGTATTGGTTGGAGAAGTTGAGCGCCCTTGGATTCGACGCGCGAGTGATCGATACCCTGGAGGGAGTGGACGAGTTGATAAAGGAGCTGGAGAAAAGATGATGCGGATGGGAATGGGAATGGATGGGCTTGAAGGCATAGAGCTGGCTGAGGCATTAGTGGCTGAGGCATTAGTGGCTGAGGCCGACCAGATCCACAAGCTGGTGATGAACTTACTGGACAATGTTGGGGGGCGACCAGCACTGCAGGTGTTCTATGGGCTGGTGGGTACTGTGGCGATTATCGCTCAGACAGTAGCCGATAGCTCAGAGAGTGATGTTGAAGCCGTGGTTGAACTGTTTACCGACGAGGTGTTGAACGAGATAACGATGGCGAGAACGGCGCAGGTTAGGCATTGAGGAGCTGGAGAGATGAGCGAGATGATGATGAGATTTGATCTGAAGATGTTGAGAGAGCTATCGGCGGCGTGGTTCGACTGGAAGTGTGAGTCGGCTGAGAGGATGGGCAAGAGCAACCTGGGTTATCCGAAAGAGACAGCCGAGTCCAGGTACGAACGTGAGGGAGGAGCTCGGAGCTCAGGTGGAGGTTGCAGGAGCAGAGTCCCATGTGGTGCGCTGGATAACATCTGGCGGAGTCGAGAGGTTGAGAGAGCTGATCATGTGATCCGGTTGATGCCTGATCAGATGGTTGAGGTGTTGAGAGCTGAGTACCTGGGGGAAGTGGAGCACTCAAAGGGTAGACAGCACCGTGAACGGCTCAAGGAGATAGTGTTCTTCTGGGTGGGTGTAGAGGCGGGGCAGTAGGGTAGGTAGGGGTAAAGCGTTAAAACACGCTGAGAGGGCTTACAACAGCCTTAGAAGCAAGATGGATGGCGTAGGTCATAGGGATATAGTACCCGCAGAAAATGTCATCTTTGATGATCTCTCCATCCATCATTTGATATCCGTCTGCCTCGGCGGCTAGAGTCTCCCGACTCCCTTGTGCGACCGCTGCCAGTAAATCCTCAGCAGTCGTTACCCTGGCATCAGGGCTGATGCCTCGGCTGATCGCGATGTGTCCGTTATTTGCGTTGAAAAATGACATTGTGTTATCTCCTGACATTGTGTTATCTCCTGACATTGTGTTATCTCCTGACATTGTGTTATCTCCTGACATTGTGTTATCTCCTGTTGAGGGTTTAATTAATCCCGTAGTCGCTATCAATCTTGCTGTACATCTCTGCATCAACCTCCGCACAAATTACTGTACCAGCTCCAAGGCTATCCAGTGACGTGTAGAACGTCTCCTGATCTAGTGTGGTGCAGGTATCGTCTATTGAATCAGCGAGATACACGCCATTGTTGAGGGATGCCTTCAAGGTTATGCGGTGGTCAGGCTCGTCTGCGGTGTAGTTGGTGGGTGTGTCTTGAGTGTGCAGATGTTTATCACCGTGAAGGGTTTGGAGTTTGAGCTCTAACAGCTCAACACAGCATGGGCCGGGTGATCGTGCGGCGGCTGATTTATCGGGCAGGCTCCACGCCTTGACAGTATGTACGGACACACCAAGTATGGCAGCGATCTGGTTCCACGTTAGTTTATGCACCAGCTTGAGAGACTTTAGTCTGGCCTGTTCTTCCGTCATTGATGTATCATATATTAGGTTCATTGCTTGATTCCGTTTAAATTGAGCATTGAAAAGTGCCCCGGTTGCTGTTGGTGCAGTGCCGGGGGGCGTTTAATTACTCCTCTGTTATTCTGACAGGCATAAGGATTGCCGTTGCAGCGTCTGTTTTGTAGATTGCAGCAGTCTCGTTATCTCTCACATACCAGATGCCTGACGGATCGAACGAGATCACTTTCTTATAGAATTCCAGGTTGACCCAGACGCTGGCTTGTTCGTATTGAGAGACCAGTTTGATAGCCGTAGCAGGCTTTTTGTTTAATTCAGTTGGTGCGGTTTCGATGGTTGACAGGTCAACAGGGGCGCAAACGCTCATTGTATCGATGTTTGGCACAACCCTCTGCCAATTTGGGTACTTCCAGTGATACGTATGGCCTGATGGTAGCGGGGCTAATGTTTTTGGGTCATACCATCCGTTCTCCCATTCTGTTGTGATAGTGGCTAGGTAATACCCACCAGAGGCAACCATGGTGCCATCTTCTACATAAATAGCGTTCAGGTAGTACCGTGGGTCTCTAACACCAGCGAATTTTGCTACCCATTGCTCGATGCTTTTGGGCTTGGCGGGCGTTGCAGGTGTGAAGAATTGAAACAGCCGGATTAAATCCTGCTCATGATCATCTGGCAGTTTGTCTGCCAGCTTACGCATGAGATTAAAGGCTTCGTTTTTGGTTGGCTTCTTCTGTGTGGTAACGGCCGCGTGGCCTAATATTGTTGATGCGTTCATCGTCGTTTACTCCGTTTAAGTAATTAAAAAGTAGAGTTGTTGGTGCAACTCATGACCTGAACTATAGTATACAATGTATACCAAAGTCAAGCAAATAAACGAAAATAATCCCGACTCCCGATAAAACAATGATTTACCTGTTGCACTTGGGCGTCAGGTATGTTAGTGTCGCGCGTAAATTGGCATCACTCGCCAAAATCATAGGCCACCTTCCCGGTGGTCTTTCTGTTTCTGTCTCTCTCCTGGGGAACCCTTCAGCTAAACCTTTATAGAGCTACGCCGTCAGCGTAGAGAGACGATTTATTTATAAGGTGTTGATATGCCAGCCGTTAAACTGACCGCTAAGCAATCGAACTTTGTTAAAGAGTACTTGATTGACCTTAACGCTACTCAAGCTGCCATTCGCGCTGGGTACTCCAAAAAGACCGCTTTCACCATCGGGACCGAGAACCTTCACAAACCATTAATCGCTGCTGCTATCCAGAAAGTGATGGATAAACGGAGTAAAAAGACGGGCATTACCGCAAATGGTGTGCTGGCAGACATCAGATACCTGGCTGATATGTGTCTAGGGCGTAAACCGACCAAAAAAGCACAGCTTTTCGAGGGGGTGTACGTCGAGCGGGAGGTTCTGGAGGTCAATCAGCAAGGCGCGAAGGCTGCGCTTGAGCTCTTAGGCAAGCACCTCAAGCTGTTTGGGGCTGATACGACTGCTGCAAATAGCGGGTTGACCATCAACCTCAATATGTCCGCAGGTGCGCAACAATTGCAGATAGATCAAGGGGTTACAGTTGAGGGTGAGGTTCAAGCCCTACCTTGAATGGCACCAATGTGGCACCGCGTGCAGGTAACTCGTTGATATGTAAGCGAGACCATCGGGTTCCTTACCCGGTGCTGCGCGGGTTGCCTCGTTCATGTGTTGCGAGCATGTGACCCTGGTGAGGGTTGAGCGAAAAGGTACCCTATTCTGTGAGCTGGGCTGAGCAAATCGACCCCGGGGTACCAGGCGTACTCGAATCGGCGACCCGGGGGTGTGTATATATACACCCATACACGCAAAAAGTGCCTCTCCGATATATTTTTTAGCTAATTTTCACAAGGAACCCTTTTGGCGAATCAGTCAATAGATTACGTAGCCACAGTCACAGGAGCTAAATTCCATGCTGACACTGCGTTCGTCAGAGGCATACTAGGGCCAGTAGGCTCAGGAAAATCAGTAGCTTGCATCATGGATATGCTGTCCAAAGCTATGCAGCAAGTACCTCATAATGGTACAAGGAAGACAAGGTTTGCTCTGATCCGTAACAGTTACCCTGAGTTACGTACTACGACCTTGCAGACGTTCATAGATTGGTTGCCGATGGCTAAGGTCAATCTGCAACCGCCGATCAGCGCAAGGCTCACTCTCCCGAATATTGGGGATGGTACTGCATTGGATGCTGAGTTCTTGTTTTTGGCGCTTGACCGCCCAGAAGATAGTAAGAAGCTTCTCAGTTTAGAGCTGACGGGAGCGTTCCTAAATGAAAGCAGGGAGCTACCGCTACAGGTCTTGGAGGTATTGACTGGGCGTGTTGGTAGGTACCCATCGAAGCGAGCTGGCGGGGCCACATGGAGTGGGATTCTTATTGATTCCAACCCACCTTCTACTGATTCATGGATGTACCGGCTGTTTGATGAGGAGAATCTGGAGGGTTACAGCCTGCATAAGCAACCTGGTGGGCTGATTCGCGAGGATAGCGGGGAGTACATTCCTAACCCACTAGCTGAGAACATAGAGAATCTACCTGGGGGACATGAGTATTACCTACGGCAGATTCCAGGCAAGCAGAGTAACTGGATAAAGAGTTATGTGCTTGGGGAATACAGCGATGTGATGGACGGCAAGCCGATATACCCTCAGTACAATGATGATTTGCATGTGGGCGAGTGCAAGCCGATCAACGGACTGCCGGTATATATTGGGTTGGACTTCGGTTTGAACCCATCTGCCACGTTTGTACAGTTATCACCACGGGGTGTGTTGAACATCTTGGATGAGTTGACGGTGGACGGGATGGGCATTAAGCAGTTCGCGGAGAGTTTGATGCTCCCTTTGCTCAAGACCAAGTATAAGGATTGTGCGTGGGAGATTTTTGGTGATCCTGCGGGTGTTGCGCGATCACCTACGGATGAGAAGACGGTGTTTGATGAGTTGAGGTTGTTGGGGTTGTTGGCGCATCCCACAGCATCGAATGCTCCTCAAGCTCGGTTTGAGGCGGTGCGGTATTGGTTGAACCGTATGACGGACGGCAAGCCGTCTTTCATGTTGCACCCGAACTGCAAGATGCTCCGAAAGGGGTTCCTTGGTGGTTACAGGTTCAAGCGGTTGAGGGTAAGTGGTGAGAGGTACGCGGACAAAGCGGACAAGAATGAGTATAGCCATATTCACGATAGTTTGCAGTACGCTTTACAAGGGCTTAACGCCGATGTAAGGTCAGAGCCGGTACCTGATATAAATGTCCGAACAGTGGCTGACACGGTGGTTGGTTACTGACCCTACGAATAGATGCCCCTCACGCTTGGGAGCAGGCGCTCCTACTCCCGGCGCACCCCGAGGGGCCACTTTACACAAAAGAATGACTCCTTATTGCCCAGCCTAGAGCTGGGCTTTTTTATGTCTGAAAGAAACTTATGCAAGAAATTGAAAACTCCCAGATGGCCGAGATGGTGGATGTAGAGGGGATGGCCGAGATGACTGAGGCTGAGATGCAGACTCTGATGGAAGAGGAGCAGCGCAAGCAGTCTGAGCGGTTACAGGCGTTCGGATCTAGGCTACAGGCGTTAGCTGTGGATCAGGTGGCGTTGAAGCGTGAGATTGAGGAGCGGTGGCTGGAGGATATGCGGCAGTATTCTGGTCATTACGACGAGAAGACGATGGCTGCGATCAAGGATGCCAAAGGTTCCCAGGCGTTTGTGAACATCAGTAGGGCGAAGACGAACACTGCAGAGGCGCGGTTGGGGGATATGTTGTTCCCGACTGATGACCGCAACTGGGGGATTCAGCCTACGCCTGTACCGGAGATGGCCAGTGCGGTGGGGGATCAGTCGCCAGCGATGACTGAGGATGGTCGCCCGGTGGTTGGGCCTGACGGTAAGGCGGTGCCATCGAACGATGTTGCTCAGGCGGTGATCCAGTCTGCCAAGAAGAAGGCAGACGCTATGCAGCTTGAGATGGATGATCAGCTCAACGAGGCGCAGTACAACACCAAGTCACGGGAGGCGATCCGTGATGCTTGTATTTTAGGTACGAGCATTGTGAAGGGGCCGATAGTTATTGGGCGGGAGAAGAAGAGCTGGAAGACACTCGACGATGGCGTGGGTGGGACTATTCAGGTGTTGCAGATAGCGCAAGACATGAGGCCATCGGTGGAGAGGGTTGATCCGTGGGCGTTCTTCCCTGATATGAGTGCCTTGACGTTGGATGATGCTGAGTTTGTATTCCAGCGGCATCTGATGACACGTAAGGCGTTGCGTGGGCTGGCCAAGCAGGAAGGGTATTTGGTTGATCAGGTTGAGGAGGTGCTGCGGCAGAAAGAGCCGGTGAACGCTCCGACTGCAGCGTATGTGAACGAGATCAGGGCGATAAACGGGGTGAGTGCTGCACGTAATGCCCGGTTCGAGGTGTGGGAGTACCACGGCCCGATAGACAAGGATGACTTGAGTGCGGCTGGTTGTGAGTGTGACGACAACCCGCTGACTGAGGTGGAGGGGATCATTTGGTTCGTCGATGGTCGCGTGATCAAGGCGGCGATCAACCCGATGGAGACAGAGGAGCGCCCCTACTCAGTGTACAACTGGGAGAAGGATGATAGCTCGATATTCGGGTTTGGGATTCCGTACCTGATGCGTAATGCTCAGTCTGCGATCAACGGTGCCTGGCGCATGACGTTGGACAATGGTGGGTTCTCTGTAGCCCCTCAAGTAGTGGCTAACCCTCATATTATTAAGCCTGCAGATGGGAACTGGAACTTGTCACCTAAGAAGCTGTGGCTGTTGACGGACAGGAACCGCAGTGTTCATGAGGCGTTTGGTGCGTTTGAGGTGAACAGTCATTTGGGTGAGTTGCAGTCGATCCTTGGTACGGCCAAACAGTTGGCTGATGAGGAGACGAATTTACCTGTAATAGCGCAGGGAGAGCAGGGTGGGGCTACTCGCACAGCCACTGGGATGAGTCTATTGATGAACTCGGCCAATGTGGTGACTCGGCGTTCGGTGAAGAACTGGGACGATGGGATTACTCGAACGCTGTTGACCCGTTGGTACAACTGGAATATGCAGAACAGCACCAAGGAAGAGATCAAGGGGGATTACTTTGTTGATGCGCGGGGATCGTCTGCGCTGTTAGCTAAGGAGACTCAGGCGCAGAACCTAATTCAGATGCTTCAGATAGCGCCTACGTATGGCCAGTTGGTCAAGGTGCCAGAGCTATTGCGTAAGGCTGTGCAGAGTATGCAGCTTGACGCTGTTGCGTTGGTCAAGACAGACCAGGAGCTGCAGCAGGAGCAGGCCCAGGCTAAACAACAGCCCCCCTCACCCGAGCAGCAGAAGATTCAGGCTCAGATACAGATTGAGACGATGAAGGCGAAGGTAGCGCAGATGGAGATCAATGCTCGGATGGAGCAGGTCAAATCGGAGCGTGAGGTTGCGTTGGCTGGGCTGGCGCTAGACAAAGACATGAAGATATCGGAGTTGCGCACCAAGCTGGGGATTGAGGAGATGCGCATATCTACCAAGCAGGATCTGTTCGACAAAGAGGCGGAGTTGAAGTTGGTCACTGGAGCAGGGATTTGATCGACAAGAGCTCTCCCACATGGGCGCACGTTCTGACCTGGGTCGAGGATGAGATAAACACACTGCATTTGGATCTTGAACGCCCCGGATCGGATGCGACTGAGTTTAATAGGGGCAAGATTGCGGCGTTACGTTCACTGATGGACATGGGCGGTGAGACCCCCTATGTCGATAGTCAGAGCTACTGACCCCGTTGGAGAAGATGAATGAGTAATGACTTTGCATCCGCTTTTAAGGAGGCTGTTTCGGGAGAGACCGCTGAAGAGAAAGCCGAAGAGACGACAGAGGTTGTTGAAGAGGTAGTAGCTGAGGAAGTAGTAGCTGAAAAGGCTGAAGAGGTTGCCCCCGAAGAGCCAGTGGCTGAGGCAGTGGAAGAGGCTCCGGCCACTCCTGCAATGTCTGCAGATGACCTCAAAGAGTTTACCAGGCTTCAGCAGTATGAGAAGTCGAATGAAGGGCGGGTTGCGGCCTACCAGCGAAAGGTTACAGAGTTGCAACACGCAGCACAGCAGACACCGAAGACTCCTGCCCCTGCAGAGATACCGGAGGCATCCAAGGAGAAGTGGGCTGCGTTTGAGAAAGAATACCCTGAGATTGCACAGGCGATGAATGCCAAGCTCACATCGATGCAATCTCAGTTAGACACGACTGTACAGCAGACCGTACAGCCCCTGCATAAAGCAGAACAGAACCGTTACATCCAGGGTCAAGCAGACGCACTGGAGGCCGCGCATCCCGGTTGGAGGGATATCGCCGCTTCTGAGCAGTTTGGCGGATGGATGAAGCAACAGCCACCGGCTGTGCAGCAGATGCTCAGAAGCAGCACAGCTTCTGACGCTGCGTACTTAATTGGTGCTTACAAGAGCACCCTTACCCCTCAGACGCAGGATGTTGTGGAGGTTCCGAAAGAGGAGTCTGCACAAGAGAATGTTTCTGAAATCCAGGCTCAACGTGAAAAGCGTTTGAAAGAGTCACAGGGAATCAAATCGAAGCCGTCCCCGACCGCTTCAGGTGGAGTTCCCCAGGACTTTGAATCCGCTTTCAAATACTTCGCTGCACAAGGGAAGTAGGTCACAGAGTCTACCCACAAATACTTCAGACGAACGTGTTAGTAGCTGACCGCCGTAATTGGCCGTTGCGCTGTAATGATGTCCCTCTGTGAGTGTGGAATCTTATGTTCATTTGTTTTTAAGACCATTCATATTCAAGGATAATTATTATGGCTGATACCGCTTATGGGGATATTGCCCCACGTACCGCTGCGTTTGCGGCAAAAGAGTTGCTTGAGAGAGCAACCCCCTACATGGTTATTGAGAAGTTTGGGCAGGCTCGCCCACTGGGTAAGAACCAGTCAGACACCATCAAGTTTCGCAAGTACACCTCTTTGTCAGTTGCGACCACTCCTCTTACCGAGGGTGTGACTCCAACTGCCAAGCAGCTCAATTCGACTGATGTGACTGCCAGGCTGCAGCAGTATGGTGATCTGGTCACTATCACTGACAAGGTGATGGACACTCACGAAGACCCCATTCTGACTGAGACTTCAGGCATTCTGGGTGAGCAGGCTGCGGAGACTCTTGAGACTCTGCGTTTCAACATCATCAAAGGTGGCACCAACGTGGTCTACGCAAACGGTAGTGCGCGTACTGATGTCAACACTGTTGTCTCTCTCGATGATATCCGCCAGGCTGTGCGTACCCTCAAGGGTAACAACTCCAAGCCTATCACTTCAGTTGTGAAGTCTACTCCCTCCTACGGTACTGAGCAGATTGCCCCGGCGTATATTGCGTTGTGCCATCCCAATACTGAGGCGGATATTCGCGCATTGGCTGGGTTTGTTCCTACTGAGAAGTACGGCACTCTGAGCCCTTATCCATCGGAGATCGGTAAGGTTGAGGGAGTTCGCTTCATCACCTCTACGGTGTTCACTGCGTGGACTGATGTTGGTGCAACAGGTGGCACGAGTGTTGTTGAGACTACCAGCAGTAAGGCGGATATCTATCCGACTATCGTTGTTGGCCGTGACGCATTCGGTCTTGTCCCTCTGAAGGGTGAGAATAGCGTCACTCCTGCGGTTGTGAATCCTAAGCCTAGTGATTCCGACCCAATGGCACAGCGTGGTCACGTCTCATGGAAGACGTACAACGCGACTGTGATTCTCAACGATTCGTACATGGTTCGTATTGAGTCTGCAATCAGTGATCTGACTGACTAACCTGACAGCCCCTCTTAATTGAGGGGCGTTTAATTTTTGGAGAAATATTATGAGTAACAATATGACTGGTATGCGCGGAGGCAATATGTCCTTCGGCTCTGTTGGTCTTTCAGCGGGAACGACCACATCGAAACTTGACCTTAACGCTGCTGTGGACTTCAGCATTGACGGGGTTATGTACACAAGCGCGATAGCTGATGAGACCGTAATCACAAACAGTGATACTGGTGTGACCTTCGATACGCAGGCCGCTTTGACTACCTGTCTGTATTTGGTGGGGATCGACTCGGCTAATGCGGTAACTGTGACCAAGGGTGCGGAAATCGTAACTGCGGATCTTGGTGAGAACGCGGCTCTGCATTGGCCTGAGTGCCCTGCAAACGATGCGCCTGTTGGGGCGTTCCGTGTTCTTGCTGCTTCGGGTTATACCTTCATTGCTGGCACGACTGCGTTGGACGCTACGGGAATCACAACCACGTATTATGACCTGTCAACGGTCCCAACCACTGCGCTGGTCGCGTAAAGGGAAATTGTCATGGCTAATATCGACAATCATCTGAAAGCGTTTAACGTGCAGCAGCAAGCAGCTTTGACGGCTATCTTTGAGGCAATCATCACTGATCTCGGATCAATTGACACCTCTATCGATACGCTGATCACGAAGCTGAATAGCGATGCCGGTATCACTGATACTGACTACGCTAACGCGGCAAGCATCACGACCGTAACGTAACCACAACCAACTAACCACATAAGCCCCTCTTCGTGAGGGGTTTTTTGTGCGTGAGTGTTTTTAACAGCCCCTCTTTTTGAGGGGCTTTTTTATGGGCGAAATAAAAATGCAAGCAACTCAACCTAAGAAAGTAGTAGGCGGCGGTGCCAACCAGAACACGAAGGCTGCGGCTGAACGGGTGAAGGTTCGTTTTCACAACCAGGAAGGTGTTATTGGCGGGACTGATGACATTGTGGCCGGAGTGAACGGCAAGATGTATCAAATCCAGCGTGAGCAGGATGTGAGTCTACCCCGCTTTGTGCTGGAGACTATCAAGAACGCGGTGATCACTACGTTTGAGAAGATAGACGGCAAGGACGTTCAGCGTGATATTCAACGCTTTCCATACTCGCTCGTCTAATGACTTTTCTCCAACTTGTTCAGAGGGTCTGTAGACACGCGAACTACAAGGTGGCTTCGGCTACTACCTCTCAAAGCGGGATGGCTGAGAAGGTGGTCGAGTGGGTCAATCTATCGTGGCTAGAGATCCAGGGGCTGAGGCAGTGGGACTGGATGTACGCTGCTATGTCGTCTGCGACTACCAGTACAGATACCACTGACTATGCCGCACCAAGCGATATAGGCCATTGGGATCTGGACGCATTCAAGATCTACGAGACGAGTCTAGGGGTGTCGGATCAGGGGTTCTTGAAGTTCAAACCCTGGGATGAGTTTGAGACTGCGCATGGTCTGGGGACTAGCGATAGCGGGAAGCCATCTGTTGTAACTATTGTCCCTTGGAACAAGTACATTCGACTGGAAGTACCACCTGATTCTAGCGGGTACACTATCGATGGGTACTACTGGAAAACTCCCACTGAGCTATCTGGGGACTCGGATGAGCCGGAAACCCCGGATGCGTTTGAGCAGTTGATTATCTACAAGACGATGATGCACGTAGCGGACTTTGAAGAGTCTGACCGCATGATGCGTTCTGCGATAACTAACTACGAGCGCATTATGGCGCAGGTCATGGGTAGTGAGCTGCCAGATATGCGGATAGGGGCATCTCCACTAGGGGGGTAGGTATGTCAGAGTATAAATATGCCCCCTTTGGTGGGGGACTGGATCTTCAGTCTCAAACCATGAACATGCCGGTAGGTAGGCTGCTCGTCGCAAAGAATGTGGAGCAGAAGCGCACCGGCGGGTATGCACGTGTTGAGGGTTACTTACAGGTCAACGCCGCTGAAATAACTGGCACTGGTGACGCACTGGGGCTACACGTATTCAACGGCAAGATTTACGTGTTCCGTAACAATACTTGCTTTGAGGGGGATCTCCCCACAGTGTCTGCGGATGATGCTACTTTCAGTACAGAGGCATTCACGGAAGAGAGCAGTAACATCCAGCCGAAGATAGGGTCATCGACTCCTGACTTTGTGCAGTGTGTGACCGCCAATATTGACGGCACAATGAAGATGTACTGCACAACGGGTGTGGAGAAGGCGTTTTCCTGGGACGGTACAACCTGCACAGCGATTACAACCGGGATGGGGGATGACACCCCTGACCATTGTATAGCGCATCACCAGCATCTGTTCTTGGCATTCAACACGGACACGGGGTCATCCCTTCAGTTCTCTCCGATTGGCGATCCCGAAGGCACTTGGACTCCAGTGACGGGCTCCGGGGAGATTCGGATTCCAGACAAAATCACAGGCTTCATGCCAACTCCTGGCGGTGATCTCGCCATATTCTCTCGTAACACCATCCACATCTTGAGTGGCACATCGTCTGCTGACTTTGTGTTGGCCAACTTCCGTGAGTACGGTAATCGGTCAGGGGCTTTACGCCACACCACACAGCAGATGGGTTCCCGCTTGTGGTTTCTGGACGACCGTGGTGTGACTGATTTATCCGCCTCCCAGAAGTACGGGGACTTTGAGGATGCTGTTATCTCTCACCTGATCACTCCAAAGATTCTACAGTACAAGAGTAGCGCAATATCATCTTGTGTGATCAAGGAGAAGTCACAATACCGCTTGTTCTTTGAGAATGGTTGGGGACTGGTATTCACCTTTGAGAACAGTGAGCTACTCGGTGTTACTGAACTGAACTATCCACTCGACGTTGACAAGGTGTGGAGTGGTGAACGGGCAGATGGCAGCGAGATAATCCTGTTCGCATCCACGGTGGGTACGGGGGTGAACGTATATGAGATGGACGTGGGGAACAGCTTTGCCGGTGGGAGTATCGAGACGTATATGCTCACGGCGTACAACCACCTCGGCTCGCCCAGGCGTAGGAAGCGTTTTCGTGAGCTGGTGTTTGACTTCCAGGCGGAGGAGACAACGGTTGTGCGAGTGGCCCCTATCTACTCCCTGGAGGATGACGCTATTGCGGATTTAGTGACGGCCAACATCACTGGGGAGAGCGCGGGGTTAGGGGCTTTCGTCATAGGTACTGACACCCTTGGCGGGGAGCTGATTGCAGAAGGCACCGTGTATATCGAGGGGGCGGGAGACTTTATTCAACTGCTGATCTATTCAGACAGCGCCTCTGATCCTGTATGGGAGTTGGATGGTGTGGGCTATCACTACTTATACAGTGGACAACGAAGGAATTAAATATGGCGAGTCAATTTTACGACAACACCAAGACAGACGGGCAAACCTGGGGGGCTTCTGATGTTGATCTGATCGAGACAGGGATGGAGCTGGTTGAGGATCTAACAGCTACCGTACTCTCCAAGAGTGTAGCGGGTAACTCGGATGTAACCCTTACTACCACCGCCAAAACTGCAGATGAACAACGCAACGCAGTTCACGAATTCACAGGGGCATTGACTGGGGACATCAGTGTCATTGTTAGTACTGCGAACCAAGTCTATCGGATCTATAACAGCACCACTGGTGCATACACCCTAACCGTTAAGGTATCCGGCCAGACTGGTGTACCTGTACCGCAGGGTGAGAAGATGGTTCTCTACTGCAACGGTACGGATGTAGTGTCTGGGTTGACTGCAATGACAGCACTTAATGTGACAGGGGCTGTATCATTAGACAGTACTGTTTCAGCTAGTAGTCTTCAGGTAACCGGTACTTTAGATACAGATGCTATTGTTATAGGAACCTCAACATCTGTTACAAGTGTAGATGAAGATATTACTACTACATCAGCTAGTCATGATACTTTACCTAGTGCTCTGGCAGTTAAGACATATGTAGATGCTCAGCTAACAGCTTCAGACCTAGACTTCCAGGGAGATTCTGGTGGTGCTCTTAGTATTGACTTGGATGCAGATACTCTGGATATTGCTGGTGGTACAGGTATTGATACCTCAGGTGCTTCTACTACTTTGACAGTAGCTATTGATAGTACTGTAGCTACTCTTACAGGTTCTCAAGTACTTTCTAGCAAGACCCTAGATGCTTCTCTTAATACTCTAAGTAATATAGACGTAGCAGATATGGCAGCAGCAGCAGTAGTTACAGAAGTAGATGATATAGCTAGTAATGATAATGATACTACCCTACCCACTTCAGCAGCAGTTATAGATTACGTATTAAACTATTCTCCTTCAGCTACTCTTAACGGTCTAACAGATACTACTATTACAGCTGTAGGTGATAATGATATTATTGCTTATGATACTACAGCAGGTAAGTATATCAACCAGACAGCAGCAGAAGTAGGGTTAGCTACTGATAGCCATAACCATAG
>Ga0233445_1000824_pt1 | contig 27908 bp, 40 predicted proteins | sample SI_124_October20_5_FD_182779 | JGI IMG/M metagenome (GOLD analysis project Ga0233445, IMG submission 182779) | Seawater microbial communities from Saanich Inlet, British Columbia, Canada - SI_124_October2016_100_MG | ecosystem: Environmental > Aquatic > Marine > Inlet | place: Canada: British...
GATTCCTATTTGTGCAATAAAAGAGCGTATTTAGTACTGCTGCGTGAGTTTGAGGTGATTTAATGAAAAAGTTGGCCTCAAATTCACGTGAGAGCGCACGCTTTAATCAACAGGTTTCGGATTCAGGTCATACACACTATGAAGCAGATGGAGATGAGGTGATCAGAATCATCTCAGCACGAAAGGCGACATCATTTGAGAGGCGTAACTATGAAGATCAGCGATGAAATGTCAGAAGAGCTTAAGCGGCTATCAGATACTCCTGATGAGAAAATTGATACTAGCGATATTCCAGAGATCAAAGATTTCAGTCTGGCAGAGCAGGGGCGATTTTTTCGGCCAGTCAAGAAGCAGGTAACCCTGCGTTTAGATATGGATTTGATTGAGTGGTTTAAGGGGCAGGGTGCTGGCTATCAAACTCGGATTAACTCTGCTCTTAGGGAGTTTGTCGATGATCATAGAAAAGTGGGTCATGGGTAGACTGGGTTGCACATATCCTGTGGATGTGTGGTTGAGGTAAGTCTGCTGTCATATTAATGAGTGGTGTGATGCTGCTCAGCTATCGGGGGTGGTGCTTGCTCGGCTTATCTGATGAAGTGGTAGCGAGAGCTGTCTATTTCATCGTTTCTGGTGCGGCTTCTGAAATTTAGTAACAGATTTAGTAACGTTGGATGAGCAGATATGGGTAGATATGGTCAGGGATGGTCAAGTTGATATATAATTTTCTAACTAGAAATGAGAAATGCTAATCATACATAAAAAGATATGATTTGCTTTAGTGAATGCTTTGTGGTATAGGATGTAAATACCTCCCACAGTACAATAATCAGTTATTAATCAATTTGTTATTGTGCTGAAAAATTAAAATAGTAACAATACCCTTTTTTAAGGGCGAAAATTACCCCATTTGCTACTATTTTTGCTACTAATTTTTTTAGTAGCACAACCTTCGGAGGCCCCCTTTTAAGCGTATGTTTTTAAGGGGGTTTTTCTTTGTCTGAAAGGTGGGGATACCGCCTAAAAATCACCGTATGGGCGGCGAAAAACTCGTTGTAGCAAAAAAGGTAGCATTATTTCCATTTCTGCTCAGAATTCATTGATTCTGACTAAGGCTGGTAGCATGAATTCGGATAAATTCAACAAGCTGCTTCAAAAGTTTAAGCTCCCGAGTCCGCGTATTGTGGTGAGTCTATGGTAATCTCGAAGTGAAAAAGAAAAGAGTACTGTTGAGGAGCCGTGTGCGGCGAAATGTACAATGAAAGAATCATCTGTTGTGCAGATATGTTCAGAGGGAGGAATCCGTCTACTCGACTGGCGAATACTGTAGTTGCTTCAGTCGAATACGGTCACGCATCTGATCTAGTAGCTTTGGTTTTTTTATGGTGTGGTCTGAAGTGGTCATGCGCTAAAATTTAGGTCGCCTAAGTAATGTTACGATCTTGTAACACATTGTTAATAATGTTATTTTTAATGTTGCTATCTTGACTTAGCCGGAATCAACAGGTAATCTGAATGCCGTATAAGTGTAGTTATGTTTCGGGGCATAGTACATCGCACTCAGTATCATTTTAATTCGCGCCTTTAATAAGGAGTAATGAATCATTGAGTATATCAAACAATATAAAATAGGATTAGGAAGTCAATATATGAATTTTGAAACCGAACTAGATATATTAATTAAATCACACACACCAGCAATGCAAGTTATTACTTATGAGTGGCAACGCCTATATGGTTTTTGTGTCGGTGTGACAGTTGAAAATAAGTTAGACTTATTTTCTTGGAGTGTCGTTAGCGGATTAAAGAAATGGGATAAAGAGAAAAAAATATTTGTTGAAGATAAAGATGACAAAGATCCATTAGAAATTCTTGATTGGTTTAAAAGCGAAGAAGTAAAAAACAGTATTTTAATATTAGAAGATTTTCACCCGTTTATTACAAATGAGAACTTTGAAATTATCAGAGCCATTAGAGAATTGTGTAGAACAGAGCCAGCCAATCGAAAAACAATAATAATTCAAACCCCATTTATGATGAATATAAAAGAGTTTGAAAAAGAGATACCAATTTTAGAATTAGAACTCCCCAAAGAAGACACTATTGAAGCAATTTTAGTCTCTACAGTCAAAGATTTGGATTATGACTCTCAACCAAATAGTGAAGACGAAAGGGAAATAATTTCTGCATCAAAAGGGCTTTCTATTATGGAAGCAGAGTGGACATATAGAAAAATAATTGCAGAGAAAAATAGAATCACCAAAAATGAAATAAATTTAATAATTAAAGAAAAAGAGCAAATAATAAAAAAAAGTGGCGTATTAGAATATTTCCACCCTCAAGGTGATTTTAATGAAGTTGGAGGGATGGAAAACCTTAAAGATTGGTTAGGTAAAAGAGGAAAAGCATTTTCAAACGACGCTAAAGAATTTGGTTTAGTATCCCCTAAAGGGGTAATGCTTTTAGGTATACCAGGTTGTGGCAAAAGTTTAGTTTCTAAAACAATTGCAAATGAGTGGGAGTTACCCTTATTAAAACTAGATTTAGGTAGCGTGTTTGGTTCATTGGTTGGAGAAAGTGAAGCAAGAATGAGGGAGGCTCTATCTTTAGCTGAGGCTATTTCACCTTCAATATTGTGGATAGATGAAATTGAAAAAGGTTTAAGTGGTATCACGAATGGTGGTGATGGTGGTACAAGCGCTAAGGTATTTGGCACTTTGCTTACTTGGATGCAGGAAAAGAAAAACGAAGTATTTGTTATCTCCACTGCAAATGACATATCAGCTTTGCCCCCTGAACTTTTAAGAAAAGGTAGGTTTGATGAGATATTTTTTGTTGATTTACCGTCCGCACAAGAAAGAGAAGATATATTTAAAATTCATATTGAGAAAAAGAAGAGGGAAATAGGTAACTTTGATTTTAATGAGTTACGCAATAAGTCAGTAGGATTTAGTGGCGCAGAAATTGAAGAAGCTGTTAATGAAGCACTTTTTATTGCTTATGATTCTAATAAAGAGTTGGATATTAAACATATAGAAGAAGCATTGGAAAAAACATTTCCTTTATCAAGAACTATGGAAAGTACAATAAAAGATCTTAGAAGCTGGGCTAAAGTGAGAGCAAGGTTTGCATCAAATGGTAAAAGTGAGGAATTACCAGAGTCTAAAGAATGTATTCCTACTCTACCTCAAGAAAAATCCAATCCGTTTATCAATTAAGAAATCCTATGGCTGAACATAATAGAAATAAAAATAGACATAATCATCGTAACAATAATTTCCAGGCTGGTGACAAGTTGTTTTATAGCGCTTTACATAATGAAAAAGTTGCTGAAGCGATAAGAATGACCACAAAGTCAGCACTTAAACCGTACTATAATTTCATAAATGAAGCTATAAAAGCTGAAAATAAAAAAGGCTCTTATGAAGTTGATTGGAAATATATAGAGTCTAATTATTCGCTTATTATCACACCTATCTACTGTAAATTTAAAGTGGAAAAGCCAGAGACTATTTTTAAAGTTTTTCTACCAAAAAATCTTGAGTTAAAAAAAGAGAGGAATAAACTTTTTTTTGATAGTCAAGATGAAATAGTCAGGTTTGATAAAAGTGATATTGATTTACAAAATGATGTTTTACTATTATCTGCAGAACGATTACCACAAGCTAAAGAAATATTAGAGTTAAATAATGAAGAAGTAAAATATGAATTAAGTGATGTAGAATTGAAAATAGGTGATGTTTTAAGCTCCAATAATGAAAAGTTTAAAATTGAAAAATTAGAACAACTTGAAAGCGGTTGGAATGTAATTATTAAAACCAACAAAAATACTAAAGAAGTTCAGTTTAATAAAACAGTATTAAAGGTTTCTAAATACCAATCTAATATTGAAAAACTTTTTGATGATGGTTCTGAGTATAAATACGAAAAACTAGGCAATGAGTATCAATGTAAAAATTTACCAAAAAGTAAAACCCTTAAAGATGAAGAAGGTAATGAATATACTTGGCGACCACTAAAAAATAAAAGCAAAAGTGACATTGTTATTCAACTTATAGATGATGATAGTAACGATGAAAAATCTATATCTGAATATTTTTTTGAAGATGACGTTAGAAGTATTTATCAAGGTAAAGATAGTAGAAACAGCTTTGATATTAAAAAGAAAAAGAATGAAGATAAAATATTAATTTTGAAACAAGATTGGGAAAACCCAAAAGAATTAAATCCAGAAGAAAAAATAAAGATAAAAGTTGATACAGCTAATTTAAAAAAACAGCAAAATTCTGTTCGACTATTAAATAGCACACCAATAAAAGCACAAAAAAAACTCCTTAAACTCTTTGAAAGGCAAAATCAAAATTTATGGAAAACATCTAATAATGAAAATATAGATGATTGGTACATCTTAAATAATGAGGATTATGATGGTACTTTAGATCAGCGTAAATTTGTAGAAAAAGCCATTGCAACAGATGATTTTGCATTGTTAGAAGGGCCTCCTGGAAGTGGAAAAACCACAACAATATTAGAGTTAATTTTACAACTAATAAAAAAAGGCAAAAAAATATTACTTTCTGCTTCAACTCATGTTGCTATTGATAACGTTTTGGAGCGTATCGAACAATTTGATAAAGATAAATTAGTTGAACCTCTTCGAATAGGTAGAAGTGATAGTGTAGGTGAAGCCATACAACATCTACAAATAGATGAAAAATTAAAAGCATATAAAAACAAAGGTATTAGTGACGATTTAGCGAGCAATTTAATTTTAGATAGTGCTAATCTAATTTGTGGAACAACTATGGGGATTAATCAGTTTCCACCGATTAAAAATAGAGGTAATAATAGCAAATCTCCATTAGATACCATGTTTGATTACATGATCATAGATGAATCAAGCAAAACAACTTTTCAAGAGTTTTTAGTACCTGCTATGTTAGCTGAAAAATGGATTTTAGTTGGAGATATTAAACAGCTATCCCCTTTTATTGAACAATCTCATATTGTTCATAATTTTAATGTGATGGTTCCCCATGATGTGCAAAAAGCAATTAGATTAGTTTTTGAAACCCTAAACAACAATAAAAACCCTTATATTGTAGAAGTATCTACAGGTATTGAAAATGAAATTAAAAAATACTTAGAAGCATGGTCCGAAAAAGATAATAATCCATATAAAAATAAAGTTATTTCTTATAGTAATGAAGAAGATTTATTTAAAGTTCTCGGTAGTGATCTGATACTTTTTAAAGAAAACACCTGGGAGCAAAGAAAAGACCATCTACCTAAAACGCATATTTTAATTTCAAATAATGTTCTAGATAATGATAACTTTTACTTTAAACAAAACTATTTAAACAAAAAAAGAAAATTAAAGCGCTTTGATAAAATCAATAGAGAAAATTCAAAAACTAATAGCCCAATTGAATATAAAGACATATTTAAAAACATGTTAAAGGAAAAAAATTGGGCTGAAGAAATTGCATGGCGGATGATAAGAGTTTATGAAAGAAGAATGTTGAAAAACCCTAACTCATATTATGAAAAAACCTATGAGTTATTGAAGCCCATAGGTGAGGGTAATGCTGTTGAACGGGTTTATAATATGACATTACCTTCAATATTAGAGTCCATTCAGGTTGGTAATGGTGAAAAACACAGGTATACAACGACTATTACCGATGGTTTTGATAAAAGAGATTTATATCAAAGACACGAAACATTAAAAACTCAACATAGAATGGCTCCGGATATTTCAAAATTTTCTAGAGAAAATTTTTATACGGTAGATGGTATTGTTGCATTAAAAGATGCAACAACTATTGATAGGGAATGGTCGTATGACCGATATGATAGTCGAGCGGTATGGCTGGACACACCAAAAAGTGTCCAAGAGAAAAGAGATGACAGGCGACACAAAAAAGAAGTTGATATAATAATTACAGAAATCAAAGCTTTTATTGAGTTTGCAAAATCAAGCCCTCTAAATAATGATAAGGAGCCTTGGACTGTTGCCATTTTAACTTTCTATAAACCTCAAGAAACCCTGCTTAGAAAATCCCTAAGGGAATTTTGTGATCAACCCAATAAAATGTCACGATTTAATAAAGGTGATACAAATATTTTGCTCTATACCGTAGATAAATTTCAAGGTATGGAAGCTGATATTGTATTTTTAAGTATGGTACGGGGTAATAGCATAGGCTTTATGGATAATATTAATAGACTAAATGTAGCCCTTACTAGAGCAAAGTATCAGCGTGTAATTGTAGGGGATAAAAGTTTCTTTACAGAACAAAGAGGCTCAGAAGAATTAAAAAAATTAGCAGGCAATGGAGAGCAACATTGAAGATAACGCTTATAAAGCAAGTTAAGGTAGAGAAGCTTGAATTTATTGGTGAGGTAAGTTTTTTTGCTGAAAATTCGCCCTACATTGAACTTTTGAAAAATATAACAACAGAGCATGACTTACAAAATGAATTATCTAATAAGGGCATGACTGATGCGGCAGTAAATAATGTTATTAGCAAATTGGAATTGTTAGGAGTTCTAAAAAATGGGCATATTGAAATTGAAAATATTAAAAATGGCTTCCCTGAAAATGAATATGGGAAATACTCTTTAGAGGTATTTGAAAATGATACAAGTTTTCCTTTTAAGCACAAAAATAAAAAAATAGAGCGAATAGATGCAAATCCATGGCAAAAATATGAAGGTCTAACCCAAGATCAAAACTTAATTAGCAAGGTTCAGGATAAAGATAATAAAAAGTATAAAGTTAATAAAATTGAAAATATTAAAGCTAATATAACTAGGCGAGACAGTTCAGACTTAAAAATAATATACGAGAATAATAACTGGCGTTATGTTCTTGATAATAAATCTTTTGAGATGGACAAAATTAATTTTAATAGTTTATTTGATGGTGATTGGGATGAAGAAAGTAGAGCATTAAAAATTGATTTTGAAAGTGTTATAAAACAAGTTAATGCAGCAAAATCTATGGAGTATTCTTATGATAGCTCTATGGCTATCAGTCAATACGGTCAATTAACTGCAAATATCAAAAATATTCCTGTAATACCAAAAACCTTAGAAGATGCAAAATTATGGTTTTCACATCTTTTAAAAAATGAAATTGAGAAAAAAAATAGATATATATCCAAAGAAGAGTTGCAGTCATTATGGTCAAATCTTATGGATAATAAACCACTATTTCAGAAGTTCGCTCTCGTATTTGATTATGATCTAATCTTAAAGGAATTTGGTAAAGACTCTAAATACTACTGGTTATTGCAAGCCAGCATTGATCTTTACCCATTTGCAAACAAATTGCATCCTAAAAGTCGAGTTGTAATACATGATGAAGTAAATATAGATCTAAAAGCCAGCCTATTTAAATCGTTTAATATTCCACAACCTAAGAAATTAATTATTGTTGATCGATGGATAGTAAACTTAAAACAGTATAAAGCATTAGAAAAAATCATTATAGCTTTTGGAAACCCTGAAACCATCATCATTACACAGGAAATACAAGAAAAAAGAAATGAAAAAGAAATTAACAGCATTATTAATAGGGGTAGTATCAAAAAGATTGTTAAAGCTAAAAAAGATATAGTTCATCAAAGGTATTGGATAATTGATAATGAATTTTATCAAACAAGTGAGAGTTTGGATTTCATAACTATAGGAAAAGATAGTATAAGAACCCAATATACCACTTTTGAACTGTATGATAAAAAAGATCTTGACCCTACCTTGTTGCAAATGGAGATTAATTAAATGTCGTTAATAAAAACAATAAATTTAGAAAAAACGATTGATTACTCAAAAGATAGCCTTGAGTATTTTTTCAGCCAAGGTGTAGATAGTGCTTTGATTGGCTATCAGCAAATAACCGATAAAATAAGATCAGCAAAAGAATTTGTGAAAATTGCCACTACAAGTGATCTGGCTGACGATATTTACGATGCTTTATATCAAAACAGTAATTTAAACATCTACATGATGTTTAAATCTTTTGAAAATGCCACAAATACACTTTCTAAGTTTGATCACAAAAAACCAGTAGTTGCAAGAGAAGTTCAGGAGTTAGAAAATAATTTTATAATTATTGATAATGTTTCATTTCTACTTGTAAATCCTATTTCTCAAAAAGAAAATTTGTATATAGAATTTGATGAAAAGAAAACTCAAGATTTAAGCTTTATATATAATTATTATTTTTGGAATTGTGCTTCTCTTGAGAGATTAATTGATAAAGTTTTACAGCCTGTAGAATCTCCTTTTCCGCCTTTTGATAACCGTAAGTTCGATTATATTAATATTTCCAAAGAAAATATTAATAACTTAAAAACTATAGTTATTCCTATGGATAAAGAGTTTAATGGTTTACTAAATACTGATGTGGATAATAAATATTTTAGTGATGATATCAAAACACCTATATATTTAAATGATGAAAATATTCAAATCGGTGAGCTATCTATTAAAGGTATTAACTTTGATATTAAAAATTATTGGGAATTAAAAGCAAATGAATTATCTGATATAGATACAAGTATTAATATCATTCCTAGAGAAGAATATTGGCAAAACACTATAAAAATAAAAGGCTCATCAACTGTTGAACTAAAAAATATAAGAGCTGAAACAATTGATGAAATGGAAAATGTAAAGCCTTCTAATTTTCCAAAAGATAAATATATTAAGAATATATGTTTTAAGTGGCAAGTATTACCACCTATCAAACCCTCTAATGCAAAAAAATCCCACTTGTATGTTGAATATAATAAGTTAGTTGAAAACTTTAATCAGCAGTTATTGTTACTTGAGAAAAAACTTAAAGATCTAAAGCAAGAAAGTAATGTTTTTTCTTCTTTATTGGGAGCGAATAAAAAAGCAACTCAAGATATAAATATAATAACTGGATATAAAGAAAGGGATTTGCAGAAAGTAAAGCCAAATGAATTGAGAGAGTTTTTTACTAAAGAGTTTAAATCTTTTTTTGAAGGCGTAATTAACTCTGAGAAAGAGTTTAAAAATAACAAACGAAAGAAAAAAGCAGAAGATGAATGGGAAAAACTAAAAAAACAAAAGAAGTCAGAACTGGATAAAAAACAAAAAGAAATTGAAGCTATAAAAAACAATTTAGTAAATGAAAGTAATCATCAATCCAAACAAAGGAACGAACTAAAAAAATTAGAAAGCGATCTAAATATTCTCAATCAAGAAATTAAAGATAATGACAGTAACTCTGAGAAAGCCCTTAAATATGACAAACAAAAGAATTCAGCGCGGGATAAAAAACAAAAAGAAATTGAGAATGTTAAAAATAATATAAAAAATGAAAGTAATGATCAATATAAACAAAAAAACAAACTAAAAAAATTAGAAATAAATATTAATAATCTTATTCAAGAAATTAGAAATAATTACACTAACTTTGATTATAAGCCAAAGAAAAGTGAATTGTCACATTTATCAAATGAAAAAATTCATGAATATAAAAAGTTTATTATCCCCGCATTTGCCTTGCCAGAGGTGGGATCGTTATTTGAAACAAATGATAGTTATTATTTAGAAATAGATGATTATGATGAGCTGGGTAAAGCAAAAGAATTACAGCAGAGATATAAAAATAAAAATTATAAAGTAGTTGTAGGGGAAGGTCATGAGTAGAGTAATTCATGTAAAAGGTAAGGTGTTTATAGAAAATAGAAAAATTGCCATTGATGTTATTCAAGAAGCTAAAAATGGTATTTATTTTGAGAATAATCAATTTTTATTTAAGAGATATGACGCCTACGATCAAATTAGTAGATCTGAGAAAGTAAGGCAAATGGAGGAAGTTGAACAAGAATATTCAAGGCGTAATAATATATACCTTCGAGAGAGAGAAGAAATAAATAAAAGAAGACGAGAGCAGGATAGAAGAAATCAAGAGAGATTAACAGCCCTACAAAATCAAAAAGAAAAACTGGAAGAAGAAAAAAGACAAGCCAAGCTTGAAGCCGATAAAATAGCCAAACTAGAAATGGAAAGATTGAGGATTGAAGAAGAAAGAAAAGCAATTGAGTTAGAAAAAGAGCGTATACGAAGAGAAGAAGAACAAAGAATTCTTAAGGAAAGGCAAGAGCGGGAAAGAATAGAAGAAGAAAAAAAAATACTTCGAGAGGAAAAGGCTGCTCTGATAATAGCTAATGCCAAAAAACAAGGTTACAAAATAAAAAAAGAGCTGAGAAAAGACAATACAATTAAGCTTGTTCTCCAGCAAAGAATATACTAATGCTGAATATTTATAATATAGAAACCTCTAATTATGTAAATGGTAATGGTTGTAGATATGTATTATGGCTTCAGGGCTGTGATTTAAAATGCATAGGGTGCTGGAATAAACAAACATGGAGCTTCAAACCTAAAACCCTTAAGAGTATCGATGAAATATTCTCTCAAATAAAAAGCTTAGAACATAAACTTGATGGTATAACATTTAGTGGTGGTGAACCTTTTTTGCAAGCAAATGAACTTTTAGGGCTATCAAAGCTTATAAAAGAGAATACAAGTTTAAATCTACAAATATTTAGCGGTTTTACAAAAGAAGAACTAAACGATAACTTATATGCCGATTTATTGAAATATACTGATATTTTGGTAGCAGGAAGATTCGATAGTAGTAAACTAAATAATAATCAAAAAATTTATTTGTTAAATAACAATGTTGATGTTTGGGAATTTAACAATAGTGATGTTGAAATAGAAATTAATGACGATATCGATATTAAGATCACAGGTTACCCAACAGATGAATTGATTAGCGAAATAAAAGAGAATATATATGAAAGAGTATAATGTAATCGTAGAAATAGATGAAGATGGCAATATCAAAGCTGAAACAAAAGGTATGAATGGTAAGGTATGTATCAACGAGCTCGATGAAATATTAGAGGGTTTAGTTGGTGAAAGAAACTTTAAGAACAAGCCGGAATATTATAAAAAAGAGCAAGTGATTCAGAAAAAATTAAAGAGCAAAAATAGTTAAATTGACACTAAAAATAAAACATAACAAAAACATAACAAAAACATGCACTCGGACAAAATAAAGCTACGTTCGTTCCTCACTACACTTTATTTTGCCGGTGATGTTAAGCGTTATGCAAAGAACTAACAAACGATGGTAATAGAGGCAAATATAATGTACGAAGAAATATGCTATGAAGCCCCATTTTTGAAAGAAGTAATTCTTCGTGTTGACTTTCCATCCCCGCTTGATGGCGTTGAAAGATCGCTTTCAAAAAAGGTCATGAATGCAGCTCTTTCAAGTTTTCCAATTTCTGAGCCTCAAAAATCACAGACTCAAGAACTACAATTTTCTGGGGAAGATGTTCAGAGTAAAACATCTGAAGCTATGCAGTGGGTGTTTTTTGGTGAGGAGCGAGAAAAAACGCTTATCATTGAACCCTCCTCAGTTGTTCAAACATCCAGAAGATACACATCACATGAGGATTTTATTGAAAGTTTCGATAAAGTTATTAGCGCAATTTTCGAAGACTACAAAGAAGCTACTGCAAGTAGAGTTGGGTTAAGGTATATAAACTTGTTAGATATAAAAGAACAAGATGCATTATCTTGGACCTGAATCCGAAAGAATGGCGCACAACCTATTCGGTATCTGATTGATGCATAATGACAATACCTGATATTTATGCTATATTTAAGATCGCCAAAATGGTGAGTCACTAAAGTCACCTCAATCCCACCATGCGTACCTTTAAATTCGAACAAAGCACCAAAATATCTGAATCTGACATGAAGACATTCAAGCTCGAGAATCACCCCAAGAAAATGATCACCAGCCATGCCGGTTTGGCGCTGGTTGGCAAGGCCATTGATCGATTCACCTCTCTCACCAAAGAGCTTGATCAACGCTACAAACAGAAGAGCGGAACGCCGATGAGTGATGTTATCAAAAGCTACTTTGGTGTTCTCTCCCGAGGTAAGCACCAGTTTGCTGCCGTTGAGGCGGCATCCAATGACCCGTTCTTCAAGGAGGCAATGGGACTGAAGAAAGGGGCACCCTCCGAAGCCACATTGCGTACTCGCCTCAAAAAAGAGGCCAGCCAACTCATTCCGGTCATTGACCGGAGCAACACCGACTTCCTTGTTAATCGCAGAGTTTCGTTAACACCACTCTATACCGGGCATATCCCATTGGATATTGACGTTACGCCACACGACAACTCCAACACCAAAAAAGAGCACGTTTCCTACACTTACAAAGGGATGGATGGGTACGCTCCCATCGCCAGCTATCTTGGACAGGAGGGGTGGACCATCGGCTATGAGCTACGCGCTGGATCACAGCACAGCCAATGTGAGTTCACCTATACCCTGGAGCGCAATTTTGAGGCCATCCATCGGATCATGAAAGAGCGACTGATTAGCGAACAAGCCCTGCTTGTCAGGCTGGATAGTGGACACGACGCTGCTGAAACCCGCGCCTGGCTCTATGAGCTAGATACCCCACTCCTGCTGGATCACATCATCAAATGGAACCCCCGAAAGGAGGCGTCTGACGAGAACAAACAAAAGTGGTACGAATATGCTCAAGACCTGGGGCACCACGTTCAATGGAGTAAGCCCAGAGCAGGAAAAGAGATGGCCACCTTCAGCATTTACGCAGATGAAAAGTACAACGGAAAGAGCTATACCACCCGCAGAGTGATACAGATCACCAGACGCAGCACCGATAAAGAGGGGCAAGACCTGCTCTTTCCTGAGCTGGAGATAGAAGGGTGGTGGACCACGCTGGAGCATAATGACCAGGAGATCATTGCACTCTACTGCGACCACGCCACCTCGGAGCAGTTTCATAGCGAAATAAAGAGTGACCTCGATCTGGAGCGCCTCCCCTCACAGTCCTTCGACGGCAACGATCTTGTTTTGAGCATGGGAGCCATGACCTACAATATCCTCAAATGGATTGGGCTGGCTGGATTAATGGGCGAGGACTCTCCTGTACGTCACAGCGCCAAAAGGCGTCGAATCAGAACCGTGCTTCAAGAATTGATCTATGTGGGTGCGCAGTACCTTGAAAAGAGCCGATACCCATTTCTACGCTTTGGGAAAGGGTCGCCGGTGTTTATTGCATTTCAACGAGTCTATCAGCAGCTTGCCTATGGGTGATTACAGCAAAGAGAAGATAATATTCGAGTACGGTAAAAATATTCAGCATCAGCTGAGGGGTAGCTGCGAGAGGAAACACGACACAAATAAGATTCATTCCTATTTGTGCAACAAAAGAGCGTATTTTATGCGTCTACGTGGATTTGAGATGATTTAATGAAAAAATTGACCCCAAATTCACCTGAGAGCGCACGCTTTAATCAGCAGATTTCGGATTCAGGAGAGAACCAGACGATACGAAAATTCTGCTCAATCTGTGGCTCCAGTATGCTCTTCTACTCCCCCTATAACGTAACTGCAGGAACCGTGGAGATCTCCATTGCTACACTGGATGATCCAAAACAGCTAAAAGTAGATGCACATATCTACACAGCCACCAAGGTACCTTGGATCAAAATTAGCGATGGATTGCCCCAATACAGGGGGTACCGGGAAGAGGAGTAGCCATATCTCACACTCAAACAAAAAAGCCGGACTCTTCAGCCCGGCTTTTTTGTTTCAGAAGCAGTAGAACTTAATCCTCTGTAACTTCTTCAAACTCCTCTTCGTCGATATCGACAATGGGGCGGTCTACCAGCTCTACCAGAGCCATAGGTGCCTTGTCGCCACTGCGGAAGCCGGCCTTGAGGATACGGATATAACCTCCAGGACGCTCACTATAACGTGGCCCCAGCTCGTTAAAGAGCTTAGTTACCATCTCACGATCACGTGTGCGATCAAAAGCCAAGCGGCGATTGGCAACGCTGTCTTTCTTTGACAGGGTGATTAGCGGCTCAGCAAAGCGACGCAGCTCTTTTGCCTTTGGCAAAGTAGTGCGAATCAGCTCGTGCTGAAACAGCGAGTTGCTCATATTACGGAACATAGCCTTACGGTGGCTGCTGTTACGGTTTAATTGTCTTCCACTATGACGATGACGCATGATCTTTTCCGTTTACTATTCTATGTCTACAAATAACGTCTGCTAATGTATATCAAGCAGACTGCTTATCTTCGCGGATACTGGCAGGTGGCCAGTTTTCCAGACGAACACCAAGAGATAGGCCGCGTGAAGCCAGCACATCCTTGATCTCATTGAGTGATTTTTTACCGAGGTTGGGTGTTCTCAACAGCTCAGTCTCTGTACGTTGAATCAGGTCACCAATGTACATAATCGCCTCTGCCTTAAGGCAGTTTGCGGAACGTACAGTCAGCTCCAGATCATCTACTGGACGCAACAGGATTGGATCAACCTCAGGCTCATCTTCTGTTGCAACCTCTTCCTCATCTTCGGTATGCAGCTCAACAAAGGACTCAAGCTGAGTCTGCAAGATGATTGCTGCACGACGGATCGCCTCTTCAGGGTCAATCGTGCCGTTGGTCTGCAAATCTACAATCAGACGATCCAAATCCGTACGCTGCTTGAGACGTGCAGCCTCTACGCTGTAGCTAACACGGTCGATCGGGCTGTATGAAGCGTCTAGTTTTAATGCACCAATAGCACTGGTACCTTCCTCATCACTGCTACGATCTGTAGCAGGCTGATAACCACGACCTGTAGTGACCTTCAAGGTCATGCTCAGTTCTACATTGGCATCAGTAACGTTTGCGATCACATGCTCTGGGTTGATGATTTCAACATCATCCCCTGTGATATCACCAGCAACCACAGCACCTGCACCATTGCTCTTCAGAGACAACTCTGCGTCAGCATGTGCGCCTAGCTTGATTGCTACACCCTTGAGGTTCAAGAGGATATCAATAACATCTTCCTGAACACCCTCGATTGCTGAATACTCATGACTTACGCCATCAATCAGCACCTCTGTGATGGCGCTGCCATGCATAGAGGAGAGCAAGATACGACGCAGTGCATTACCGAGTGTATGACCGAAACCACGCTCCAGAGGCTCAATCGCCACTTGGATGTGGTTGGTATCAATATTCTTGATATTCGCCAACTTAGGCTTTAGGAATTCTTTTATGGTACCTTGCATCTCTAATCGAACCTCAGGATTTCTATATTACGTAGGATGGAGTTTAACTACTCAGAGAATCACGCAGAGCGATTACTTGGAGTAGAGCTCGACAATCAGATGCTCGTTGATCTCTGCTGAGAGGTCAGAACGATCTGGGGCATTTTTAAAGGTGCCTTCCATCTTCTCATTGTTGACATCAATCCACCCGGAATCTTCACGAGTCTGAGGGGCAATCTGCATCGCCATCTTGATACGATCTTGCTTCTTCGCCTTCTCACGGATAGAGATGACATCACTAGCCTTGAGTTGGTAAGAGGGGATATTCAGTACGTTGCCGTTTACCAAAATGGATTTATGGTTAACCAACTGGCGTGCCTCGGCACGTGTTGAACCGAATCCCATACGGTAGACTACATTATCCAGACGTGACTCAAGGATCTGCAACAGGTTCTCACCGGTAGAGCCTTTGCGGCGTGCAGCCTCTTTATAGTAGCCGCGGAACTGCTTCTCAAGCAGACCGTAGATACGGCGCACTTTCTGCTTCTCTCGAAGCTGCAGTGCGTAGTCAGACAGGCGAGGTGCACGTGCACCCGCACCATGCTGACCTGGCAGCTGATCTATTTTACACTTGGTCTCAAGGGCACGGATGCCACTCTTCAACCCAAGGTCAGTTCCCTCACGACGGGAAAGTTTACATTTTGGTCCTGTATATTTAGCCACAGTAATATTCTCCTAAAGTGCCTATTACCGTTATACGCGGCGTTTCTTGGGTGGACGACAGCCGTTATGCGGCAGTGGCGTCACATCTGTAATGCTGTTTACGCGGATACCGATATTGTTCAGTGCGCGAACAGAAGACTCGCGACCAGGGCCTGGGCCCTTGATGCGAACGTCTACAGATTTCAAGCCATACTCCTGCGCTTGTGTACCGGCACGCTCTGCTGCAACCTGTGCAGCAAAAGGTGTGCTCTTGCGTGAGCCACGGAAACCACTACCACCAGAAGTAGCCCAGCATAGGGTATCGCCCTTGCGGTCAGTGATGGTGATAATCGTGTTATTGAATGTTGCGTGAACATGAACAATTCCCTCAGGAATATTCTTTTTCACCTTCTTACGCTTAGTAGCAGATACCTTGGCCATAAAACTCGAAACCTATAATAAATAAAACATAAAATTAAAACTGAGTGAGACTTGCAGCCACTATCGTTTGATCGGCTTCTTAGGTCCCTTACGAGTACGTGCATTGTTCTTGGTGTTTTGTCCACGAACAGGCAGGCCACGACGGTGACGAATACCACGATTGGTTCCCAGATCCATCAAACGCTTGATGTTCATTGAGATCTCACGGCGAAGATCACCCTCTACCGATAACTTTCCTACCTCAGTACGAACATCTTCCAGCTGGCTCTCTTCAAGATCACGGATCTTGGTAGATGCCTCAATACCGGCTGCCTTACAAAGTTCGTATGCACGTGTGCGCCCAATCCCGTAGATTGAGGTCAGTGCAACCCAAGCATGTTTGTTATCAGGTACGTTTACACCCGCAATTCGTGCCATCTGGCTCTTCTCCTAAATGATCCCTATACTTCACACCCACGTAGTAAAACTCTGTACTACGCAGAGGGCGCGAAAGGATACCTATACTCTATCTAAAAATCAACCGTTAATATCGATTCATTAACATTTTGTTAGCAAATTTATCCCTGACGCTGTTTATGCTTAGGGTCTTTGCTACAAATCACACGTACAACACGGTTACGACGAACCACTTTGCAGTGTTGACACATTTTTTTAACTGATGCGCGAACTTTCATTTTCTTACTCCAGAACTACTCTTATTACTTTTGATCGAGTGACTTAAACGCCGTTTCGACCATACCCTTTCAGATTTGCCTTCTTCATCAACCCATCATACTGATGGGAGAGCAGGTGCGATTGAACCTGAGAGATAAAATCCATAATCACTACAACAATAATCAGCAGTGAAGTACCACCGAAGTAGAACGGTACATTCCACTTGATAATCAAGAACTCAGGCAACAGACTCACCGCAGTGATGTATCCAGCACCAATCAGGGTCAGACGGGTCATCACCTTATCAATATACTTCGCAGTCTGAGCACCAGGACGAATACCGGGAATAAAGGCACCCGATTTTCTCAAATTGTCTGCTGTCTCCTTCGGATTAAATACCAACGCGGTATAGAAGAAGCAGAAGAAGATAATGGCGACCGCATAGAAGGCCACATACAGAGGTTGCCCTGGAGACAAGGTAGTCGCCAAGTCCTTCATCCACTCCATGCCCTCACCGCTACCGAACCAGCTCCCCATGGTCGCAGGGAACAGAATGATACTGGAGGCGAAGATAGGGGGAATTACACCCGCCATATTAACTTTCAGGGGCAGATGGCTACTCTGCCCAGCATACATGCGGTTTCCACGTTGCTGCTTGGCGTAGTTCACGGTAATTCTGCGCTGGCCTCGCTCTACGAAGACCACAAAGGCCGTCACCAAAACCGCACCAATAAACAGTACCAATACCGTAATCGGATGCATCTCACCGGTACGTGCCAGCTCCATGGTTCCGCCGACAGCAGAAGGTAGCCCAGCAACAATACCAGAGAAGATAATCAGGGAGATGCCGTTACCGATACCACGCTCAGTAATCTGCTCACCCAACCACATCAGGAACATTGTCCCTGTAACCAAGGTTGTCACCGCAACAAAACGGAACCCTAGACCTGGGTCAACCACTACGTTCATACCACCCGCTGACTGTGATTCCAAGGCGATAGAGATACCTAACGCCTGAAAAGTAGCTAAGACCAAGGTGCCATAACGGGTGTACTGTGTAATTTTCCTGCGACCCGACTCGCCCTCTTTCTTCAGCTGCTCTAGCTTCGGTGAGGTGACGGTCAACAGGTTCATGATGATTGATGCCGAGATATAGGGCATTACACCTAAGGCAAACAGACTCAGCCGCATCAAAGCACCACCAGAGAACATGTTGAACATGTCTAGGATGGTACCGGACTGCTGATCAAACATCGCAGCCAGTGCAGTTGGGTTGATCCCTGGTACGGGAACGTGTGCTCCCATGCGATAGACAATAATCGCACCCAAGACAAACCAAAGGCGAGTTTTTAACTCATCAAGCTTGCCTGCACCGCCACCCATTGCTTGCTGTTTTGCCATCTGTCCGTATCTCGCCGAAGTACTGTTGAGTCAAAGTAAAGAGCTTTACTCTTCGACTTTACCGCCAGCAGCTTCAATCGCAGCACGAGCACCTGGAGTCACACCCAAGCCCGATACCGTTACTGCTGCAGTGATCTCACCAGAAGCGATAATCTTAGCGCGCTTAATGTCGTGACCAATAATGTTAGCGGCCTTCAGCGCCAGCAGATCAACACTGCCTTCTGTAGCGGCTGCAACCTTCTGAACCTCATGTAGGCGAACCTCTGCAACATAACGTGCGCTGCGTGAGCTGAAACCTACCTTAGGCAGACGACGCTGCAGTGGCTGCTGACCACCTTCAAAACCAACCTTGTGATAACCGCCTGAACGGGACTTCTGTCCTTTATGTCCACGGCCACAGGTCTTACCTGTACCAGAACCGATACCGCGACCTACGCGCTTAGCATTTTTCTTGGCGCCTTCGCCAGGCTTGATTGTATTGAGATGCATAACTTAATCCTCAATCTTCAGCATGTAGCTGATTTTGTTAATCATTCCGCGATTCTCAGGTGTATCAATGACAGATACTGTCTGATGCATCTTACGAATTCCGAGACCTGCCGCACATGCCTTATGTGCAGGAAGACGACCGATCGTGCTCTTGACCAGTGTCACTGTAACTATTTTCTTATCTGCCATGACGCTCTACCCTAAAATCTCTTCAACTGTCTTGCCACGCTTCGCAGCAATCTGCTCAGGACTGTTCATATCAGTCAGCCCTTTGATGGTTGCACGAACCACATTGATTGCGTTTGAGGAGCCGTTACGCTTAGCCAGTACATTATGTACTCCAACCACCTCAAATACTGCGCGCATTGCACCACCAGCAATAATACCGGTACCGTCAGAGGCAGGCTGCATGTAGACATCCGCTGCACCATGGGTTGCACGGATTGGATACTGCAGCGTTCCACCATTCAGAGCTACGCTCTTAATGTTGCGACGTGCACGTTCCATTGCTTTCTGGATAGCCAGAGGCACTTCTCGCGCCTTGCCATAACCAAATCCAATCTTACCTTTTCCATCACCAACAACTGTTAGCGCAGTGAATGAGAAGATACGACCACCTTTTACGGTTTTTGCTACGCGGTTGACGGCAACCAGCTTCTCCAGCATGTCATCGTCATTGTCTTTTTTGAACTGTTTCTCAGCCATCTTCGATTTCCTAATTCTTCACTCTGCGATCTAATTTGACGGTAGATACGTTTAAAACTCGAGGCCGTTCTCACGAGCCGCGTCAGCCAGCGCCTGAACGCGACCATGATATTTGAAGCCTGAACGGTCAAAAGCAACACGGGAAACCCCAGCCGCTTTAGCACGCTCAGCAACCATCTTGCCTACAGTAACTGCAGCAGCAACATTACCTGTTGCGCCTGCTTCACGCACTTCATTGAGCACACTAGATGCGCTGGCGATCACTTTCGCCTGACTGTCAATCACCTGTGCATAGATGTGACGTGGGGTGCGGTGGATGGTCAAGCGGGCAACACCCAACTCTCTGATCTTTGCACGTGTACGTCTTGCGCGACGTTGACGACTCTGCTTCTTATCCATTGAACAATCCTAGTACCAATCTCGGTATCACAAATAATGTAATGATTATTTCTTCTTCGCTTCTTTACGGATCACATGCTCATCCGTATAACGAACACCCTTGCCCTTATAAGGCTCTGGTGGACGGTAGGCGCGAATTTCAGCCGCTACCTGTCCCACTTTCTGCTTATCAGCCCCCTTAACCACCACCTCTGTCGCAGACGGAGTTTCGATGGTAATACCCTCAGGGACGGCGTAGCTTACAGGATGTGAGAACCCAAGTGTTAGCTCTAATTTTTTTCCTGCAGCCTTGGCACGATAACCTACACCAATCAGTGTAAGCTTCTTCTCAAAACCTTTGCTTACACCAATGACCATATTATTGATCAGTGCACGCATGGTTCCAGCCATTGCGACGGTCTCTTTACCACCTTTGGCTGCAACACGTACGGTATTGCCTTCCTGCTCTACCGATACAGTTTCGTGAACCTCGTAATCGAAGTTACCGTTACTGCCCTTGATCTGAATCTTTTGCCCGTTTAGGGAGACGTCTACACCAGTAGGAATCTCGACGGGGGCATTTGCAACTCTAGACATTTTACTTTCCTGAACTTAGCAAATAGTAGATTAATAGACGTAGCAGATGACTTCGCCACCTACACCTGCTGCCTTAGCAGCACGGTCTGTTAACAACCCTTTTGGAGTAGAGATGATGGCGATGCCGAGCCCGTTATTTACGGTTGGCAACTCACCTTTACCCTTGTAGGTACGCAGGCCTGGACGGCTTACACGCTTCATCATCTCGATGACTGGACGACCCTGATAGTACTTAAGCTCAATCTTCAGCTCAGCCTTACCATTATCCTCAGCGACAGAGAAATCAGAGATATAACCTTCATCCTTCATTACAGTGGCAATTGCTGTCTTCATCCGAGAAGAGGGCATTGCTACCACTTGTTTCTCTACTGCTAGCGCATTGCGGATGCGGGTCAGCATATCCGCGATTGGGTCTTGCATACTCATCTTTAGTATTCCAAAAAACTTAACTTGTTTGTATGAATCTCTTCACTCAATATCTGCAGAGCTGATTATTACCAGCTCGCCTTTCTCAATCCGGGAACATCACCACGCATGGTTGCTTCACGCAGTTTGTTACGACTGAGACCAAACTTTCTGTAGTAGCCATGAGGACGACCGGTCAAACTACAACGGTTATGCTGGCGTACTGAACTAGAGTCTCTCGGCAACATGTTATATTTACGACGCGCTGCAGATCTCTCTTCTGGTGAGAGCTCTTCGTCAAACATTTTGCTTTTAAGATCTGCACGCTTTGCCGCGTACTTCTGTACCAACTTCTCGCGGCGTAGCTCACGCTGAATCATCGAGGTCTTTGCCATGCTTACTAATCCTATTCTCTATTATTCTGCTAATCTAGTTCTTAAAGGGGAAGTTCATCGCTGCCAACAGCGCCTTACCTTCCTCATTAGTTTTTGCAGTAGTTACTACGCTGACATCCAAACCACGCAAGGCATCCACCTTGTCATAGTCGATCTCAGGAAAAATAATCTGCTCAGTCACACCCATGCTGTAATTACCACGACCATCAAATGATTTACCATTGAGGCCACGGAAATCACGAATACGTGGGATAGCAATGGTGATCAGACGATCAAGAAACTCATACATACGCTCTCGACGTAGCGTTACCATACAACCTACTGGCCATCCATCACGAACCTTGAAACCAGCAATAGACAGACGAGCCAAAGTCTTTACTGGCTTCTGTCCGGCAATTTTCTGCATATCTCCTACCGCATGATCAAGAAGTTTCTTGTCTGCAGTGGCCTCACCTACTCCCATATTCAGGGTGATCTTGGTGATTTTTGGCACTTCCATAATGCTCTTATAACCAAACTGATCCATCATCTGTTTGACGACGGTATCTTTATAGTGTTGTTTGCTGATACTCATGACCTTTTCCTACTGGTTCAATTACGCGTCGACAACTTCGCCGTTAGACTTGAATACACGGACTTTCTTACCGTCATCCAAAACCTTAAATCCGACACGGTCAGCTTTGCCTGTTGCATTGTTGAAGATGGCAACATTCGAGATATGAATGGACATCTCTTTCTCGACAATACCACCGGCAACGCCGAGGTTAGGGTTTGGCTTGGTGTGCTTCTTTACCATATTGACACCGTCTACAATGATGCGATCCTTCTCATGGATCACACGTGCAACGGTACCCTTCTGCCCTTTATCTTTTCCGGTGAGGACTACGACCTCATCCCCTTTTCTAATCCTGCGCATGTTGCTGTCTCTAAAATCTAGTTAAATCACTTCTGGAGCGAGTGATACGATCTTCATGAATTTCTTACCACGAAGCTCACGGGTCACTGGGCCAAAGATACGTGTACCAATAGGCTCGTGCTTGGCATTCAGCATAACTGCTGCATTACCATCGAAACGGATCAGTGAACCATCGGAGCGACGCACGCCCTTACGGGTACGAACAACAACTGCGTTGTATACATCACCCTTTTTCACCTTGCCACGAGGCAGCGCCTCTTTAACGCTTACCTTGATGACATCTCCGATACCCGCGTAACGGCGCTTTGATCCACCAAGTACCTTGATGCACATGACTTTCTTTGCGCCACTGTTATCAGCAACAGTCAATGTGGATTGCATCTGAATCATTGGTTTTACTCCAAACTTTTATCTGCTAATTCTTGTTTCAACTGCAATTAAGCAGCTGCGCTCTCTACTACTTCAACCAGGCGAAATGACTTGGTTTTGGAGATCGGACGACACTCTTCGATCTTCACCAAATCACCTTCATTACACTGGTTTGTCTCATCATGCGCATGCAGCTTACTAGAGCGCTTGATGAACTTCTTGTAGATGGGGTGCTTAACCTGACGCTCTACCATTACGGTTATGCTCTTGTCACCTTTATTGGAGACAACGCGACCGGTGATGGTACTTGCACTTTTCGTCTGCTCTGTCATGATGCTGCACCTTTCGTTTCATTCATGATGGTTTTAACACGGGCAATATTGCGGCGTACCTTCTTCATCTGGCTACTATCGCTCAGCTGATTAGTCGCCTGCTGCATACGCAGGTTAAATTGCTCACGAAGCATACCCTGCAACTCTTCCTGCAGTTCTGCTTCACTCTTATCTCTTAATTCACTTGTATTCATCACTACACCTTACAGAGGAGTTCGTGCTACAAAAGTTGTCGCTATAGGCAGTTTAGCTGCCGCCAGCTTGAAGGCTTCGCGCGCCAACTCTTCAGTTACACCTTCGATCTCATACAGCATCTTTCCAGGTTGGATCTGGGCAACCCAATACTCAACATTACCCTTACCTTTACCCTGACGTACTTCCAGAGGCTTTTTGGTAATTGGCTTGTCAGGGAAAATACGGATGGTCAATTTACCACCACGCTTTACCTGACGGGTAATCGTACGACGTGCTGCCTCAATCTGACGCGCAGTGATACGACCACGACCTGTCGCCTTCAGGCCAAACTCGCCGAAGCTGACAGAGTTACCATTTTGCGCAAGGCCACGATTTCTACCCTTATGCTGCTTGCGAAATTTTGTTCTTTTCGGTTGAAGCATTGCTCTTCTTCCCTATCTAAATTTTTTCTTGAACAGTCCGGCTCGCCAATTAGGCGTTTTTATCAGCCGTACTACTCTCATCTGCTACAACAGCAGTATCGTAGATCTCGCCCTTAAAGAGCCAAACCTTGATTCCGATGATCCCGTATGTGGTTGCTGCTTCAGCAAACCCATAATCGATATCCGCACGCAGGGTATGCAGAGGTACACGACCTTCACGATACCACTCTGTACGTGCAATCTCAGCACCGTTCAGACGACCCGCAACATTAATACGGATGCCCTTACCACCGAGACGCATGGTGTTACCTACCGAACGCTTCATAGCGCGGCGGAACATGATACGCTTTTCGAGCTGTTGTGCAATACCTTCTGCAACCAATTGTGCATCCAGTTCAGGTTTACGAATCTCTTCGATGTTAATCTGTACTGGGATACCCATTTTCGCAGTCACCTCACGGCGCAGCTTCTCAATATCCTCACCCTTTTTACCAATCACAATACCTGGACGGGCAGTGTGGATGGTGATGCGGGCATTGCCAGATGGACGCTCAATCTGGATCTTGCTGACAGAGGCCTGAGACAGGCGCTTCTTCAGAAAATCACGGATACTCAGGTCGGCATGCAATTGATTTGCATAGTCCTTGCTGTCCGCATACCAGGTAGAGTTCCAGTCTTTGATGTAACCCAGACGGTAACCAATTGGATGTACTTTTTGACCCATTCCGCTATTCCTCAGCGATCTGAAACAGCCACACTAATATGGCTGGTTCGTTTAAGAATTCGATTTGCACGACCTTTCGCACGAGGTTGAATTCGTTTGTAAGTTGGCCCCTCATCAACAAAGGCTGTTGAGACCTTCAATTCATCAATATCTGCACCTTCGTTATGCTCAGCATTGGCAATCGCAGAGTTGAGTATTTTCCCAACAATGTGAGCCGCCTTCTTATTGCTGAAACGCAGCAGATCTACAGCACGCTCTACCTGCATACCGCGAATCTGGTCGACAACCAGACGCACCTTCTGCGCAGAGATTTTTGCATTTCTAAGCTTTGCAACCGTTTCCATAATGCTTACCTTTTCGACTTTTTATCTGCAGTATGACCACGATAAGTACGGGTCAGCGCAAATTCGCCCAGCTTATGACCGACCATATTCTCATTGATCAGTACAGGCACATGCTGACGACCATTGTGGATGGCGATGGTCAACCCGATCATCTCAGGCATGACCATAGATCTTCTAGACCAGGTCTTTATAGGACGACGGTCACTATTCTCGACTGCCTTCTTCACTTTTACGCGAAGGTGCTCATCAATGAATGGACCCTTTTTAATTGAACGTGGCACGTTTTAATCCTTGGTTCAGTTACTTGGTTATACGTAAATTACTTCTTGTTCCGGCGGCGTACAATATACTGATCTGTACGCTTATTGGAACGGGTCTTGTAACCCTTAGTTGGCATACCCCATGGAGAGACAGGATGACGACCTCCAGAGGTACGTCCCTCACCACCACCATGTGGGTGATCTACCGGGTTCATCGCCACACCGCGAACGGTTGGACGAACACCACGCCAGCGTGTTGCACCCGCCTTACCCAACTTACGCAGGGAGTGCTCACCGTTACTCACCTCGCCGATGGTGGCGCGGCAGTCTAACAGAATTTTGCGCATCTCGCCAGAGCGTAAACGCAAGGTTGCAAATGCACCCTCTTTCGCTACGAACTGAGCAGAGGTACCAGCAGAACGTGCAATCTGTGCACCTTTACCTGGTTTCATCTCAATACAGTGAACCGTACTACCCAGAGGCATATCACGCAGTGCCATGGTGTTACCGATCTTAATCTCAGCACCATTACCAGACATCAACTCAGTACCCGCAGAGACGCCCTTAGGTGCAATGATGTAACGACGTTCACCATCTGCATACAGCACCAGTGCGATATTTGCAGTACGGTTAGGATCATACTCTAGGCGCTCAACCTTGCCTGGAATTCCATCTTTATTGCGCTTAAAGTCAACGATGCGATAACGCTGCTTGTGACCACCACCACGATGACGGGTTGTGATACGACCCGCATTGTTACGGCCACCACTCTTTGACTTCTTTGCAACCAAAGCGGCATGGGGCTTGCCCTTATGCAGCTCTTTATTCACCACGGAGACGACAAAACGACGTCCTGGTGAAGTTGGTTTAGATTTTACGATTGCCATCTTTCTATCCCTTCAAAAACTTTCTAGTCCAGTTCGCCCTATTCGGCGTCCAGGAACTGAATCTCTTGCCCTTCGCTCAGCTTCACAAAGGCCTTTTTCCAGCTTGGGCGGCGACCCAATTTGGCTCCGCTACGCTTGGTTTTACCCTTTACATTGCTGATAGTGACTGCATCGACCTTGACATCAAACATCATCTCAATCGCAGCCTTCACTTCTGGCTTCTTGGCATCTTTTGCCACCTTGAATACATACTGGTTGCGCATCTCTGCAGCCATCGCACTCTTTTCAGTGATATGCGGTGCCAGTACAACTTTCATCAAACGCTCTTGGTTATTCATGCCAGCGACTCCTCAATCTGCTTCAGTGCAGACTCACTCATCAATACCTTCTGATAAGAGACCAGACTCACAGGATCCATTGCAGTCACGTCGGTAACACCAACATGACGCAAGTTGCGTGCAGAGAGGTAGAGATTTTCATCAACTTCACCTGCAACAATCAATACATTATCCATGTCCATGCCATTCAGTGCACTGTTCAGTGCCTTAGTCTTGGCCGTCTCAATGTTCAACTCAGAGACTACAGTCAGACGATCCTGACGCACCAACTCAGAGAGGATGGAGCGCATCGCAGCACGATACATCTTACGGTTTACCTTCTGTGCATAATTACGTGGACGCGCTGCAAAGGTAACACCACCACTTCTCCAGATTGGGCTACGGCTTGTACCCGCACGGGCACGGCCTGTACCCTTCTGACGCCAAGGCTTGGCACCACCACCACGCACATCAGAACGAGTCTTCTGTTGAGCAGTTCCGGCACGTGCGCCAGCCAAATAGGCTGTCACCACTTGGTGGATCAGCGCTTCGTTATACTCTGCAGCAAAAGCAACATCAGATACTGAGACCTTAGATTGCTCATTGCCTGCAGGAAAATCACGTACATTCAATTCCATGACTCAGCTCCTTATTTCCCGGCCTTGATCGCAGGCTTGATCACTAGATCACCGCCTTTGGCACCAGGAACCGCACCCTTAATCAAAATCAGGTTGCGTTCGGCATCAACACGAACAACTTCCAGATTCTGTGTAGTGCGCTGTACATTACCCATATGACCGGACATCTTCTTACCCTTGAAAACACGTCCAGGGGTCTGACACTGTCCTATTGAACCGTTTGAACGGTGCGAAATGGAGTTACCATGAGTGCTATCCAGCCCACTAAAGTGGTGACGCTTGATACCGCCCTGAAAACCAAATCCACGGTTAATTCCGGTTACATCGACCTTCTGGCCCGCTTCAAACAGTGAGGTTTCTACCTCTTTACCCGCCTCATAGTTGGCAATCTCATCACCTTCTAAGCGGAACTCCCACAAACCACGCCCTGCTTCAACACCCGCTTTGGCATAATGACCCGCCATCTGCTTGGTGACACGAGAAGCTCTGCGTGTACCTGTAGTTACCTGAATTGCGTTGTACCCATCTGTCTCATCAGTTTTAACCTGAGTGATACGATTAGGTTCAACTTCAATCACGGTCACAGGAACCGATGCACCTGCCTCGGTGAACACCCGGCTCATTCCGACCTTACGACCTACCAGTCCGATTGACATCTCTAAATCCTCTCTTCTCTATCTCTTTACTATCAAGAAAGCTTGATCTGCACATCAACACCAGCAGCAAGATCGAGTTTCATCAATGCATCAACAGTTTTATCTGTTGGATCAACAATATCCATCATGCGTTTGTGTGTACGCAGCTCGTACTGATCACGCGCGTCTTTATTGACGTGAGGCGAAGTCAGAACGGTAAAACGCTCTTTCTTTGTTGGAAGCGGGATCGGGCCACGAACCTGTGCTCCGGTACGCTTTGCCGTCTGTGCAATTTCACGCGCAGATTGATCGATCAAACGATAATCAAACGCCTTGAGACGGATACGAATTCTCTGTCCAGCCATTTACTTGTACTCAATCAGTAGTTATTCAATAATTCTTCGAAAGTTATCTTTAGATAGCTTCGACGATTACTCGATAATCTTAGATACAACACCAGAACCTACAGTTCGGCCACCCTCACGGATAGCGAATCGCAGACCCTCGTCCATTGCAATTGGGTTGATCAGGGTGCCGATGATCTTTAAGTTATCACCTGGCA